>ERZ791632.14-NODE-14-length-84639-cov-26.7099_pt1 | contig 84639 bp, 49 predicted proteins | sample MGYA00510263_ERZ791632 | MGnify/ENA primary metagenome ERZ791632 (study PRJEB30046, sample SAMN00715181) | human gut metagenome | study: EMG produced TPA metagenomics assembly of the A metagenome-wide association study of gut microbiota in type 2... | reverse complement strand
CCGATGAACGATATTTTATGATATATTATATCGTTTATCGCTACCTTTGCAGCAGAAAATAAGAAACACAACGCTAACAATTATGAATAAATCTTCAAAATTATCAATCATCCCGGTGATGCTATGTTTCTTCGCCATGGGATTCGTAGATCTGGTAGGCATAGCCTCCAACTATGTAAAAGAAGACCTGAATCTCAATGATTCGACAGCTAATCTGTTCCCATCTTTGGTTTTCTTTTGGTTTCTCATATTTTCGGTTCCTACTGGAATCCTGATGAATAAAATCGGTAGGAAGAAGACGGTACTCCTGTCTTTGATAGTTACTGTTATCTCCCTTCTTTTGCCTATTTTTGGCGAAACATTTGCAATGATGCTCGTGTCATTCTCTTTGCTCGGTATCGGAAATGCTTTGATGCAGACATCCCTGAACCCTCTGGTTTCAGTGGTAACATCCGGCCAGAACCTGGCTTCCACTTTGACCTTTGGTCAGTTTGTCAAGGCTATCGCTTCTTTCCTGGCACCATATATCGCCATGTGGGGTGCAGTTGCAAGCATTCCAACCTTCGGTTTAGGTTGGCGAATTCTCTTCCCTATCTATATGATTATAGGAATCGCAGCTACTTTCTTCTTGGCAAGTACTCCTATTGAAGAAGAGAAGGATAGTGGTAGTGCATCAGGTTTTAGCGATTGCTTCAAGTTGCTCGGGAAACCTATCGTGTTGTTATCTTTCATCGGTATTATGTGCCATGTGGGTATCGACGTGGGTACCAATACAACTGCTCCAAAACTTCTGATGGAGCGACTGGGATGGAGCCTGAACGATGCAGCTTTCGCAACTTCACTTTATTTCATCTTCCGTACCATTGGCTGTTTCACAGGTACAGCTTTCCTTCGTATGATGAAGACCCGTACTTTCTTTATCATCAGTGTTGTAATGATGGCTTTGAGTATGGTATTTATGTTTATTGGTGATAATAAGGCAATGCTTTATATTGCCATTGCCTTGGTAGGATATGGTAACTCTAATGTGTTCTCTATGATTTTCTCTCAGGCACTGCTTGCTTTGCCGGAGAAGAAGAATGAGGTGAGTGGATTGATGATTATGGGACTCTTTGGTGGTACCATCTTCCCATTGTTCATGGGCTTTGCCAGCGATTCCTTCGGTCAGGTTGGTGCTGTGGCTGTCATGGCTGTGGGAGTTGTTTATCTCTTCAGTTATATCCGTAGGCTGGCATAAATGTTCTTCCATCCCTATAGAAAGTTTCGTTCAGCGTCGTTGAACGTGCGTTCAAAGACGTTGAACCGACATTCAAAGACGTTGAACCGACATTCAAAGACGTTGAACCGACATTCAAAGACGTTGAACCGACATTCAAAGACGTTGAACGTGTATTCAACGACGTTGAACACAACTTTCTTCTAAGGAGAAAAACTTCTTTTCTTAGTTAGAGATACAATACTGATTCATTGTAAATACAAATCAGATAAATACAATAATTATTATTCACTATCGTTTTTAGCATATATAGAATTTATACTATATATAATAAGGTGTAATTATGGAAACAAAGAATTTAGATAAAAAATATTGTGTAGGTTTGGGTGAGATTCTTTTTGATGTTCTCCCTTCTGGTTCTCAACTCGGTGGTGCTCCTGCCAATTTCGCTTACCACGCAGGTCAGCATGGTCTGCATTCTGTGGCTGTGAGTGCTGTGGGTAAGGATGTCTTGGGCGATACAGCTCTTCGCATTCTTGATGAGAAAAAGTTGAAATATGTGATGCCTGAGGTAGATTATCCTACAGGAACTGTTCAGGTGCAGCTCGATAAAGAAGGTGTTCCTACTTACGATATCAAGCAGGGTGTGGCTTGGGATAATATCCCATTTACTGATGACATCAAGGAGATTGCTGCCAATGCAGGTGCTGTTTGCTGGGGTTCCTTAGCTCAGCGCAGCGAGGTAAGCCGCAAAACAATCTATAAGTTCCTTGATTATACTCCAAACGATTGTCTGAAGATTTTCGACATCAATCTCCGTCAAAACTTCTATACTCCAGAAGTGATTACCGAGAGCTTGAAACGCTGCAATGTATTGAAGATTAACGACGAGGAGTTGATTACTATCGGTCGTCTTTTCGGTTATCCAGGTTTGGATATTGAGAACAAGTGTTGGTTGATTCTCGGCAAGTACAATCTCGATATGCTCGTGTTGACCTGCGGTGTAAATGGCAGTTATGTCTTTGCTCCTGGTGTGAAGTCATTCCAGGAGACTCCAAAGGTAGAGGTGGCAGATACTGTAGGTGCCGGTGATAGTTTTACAGGTACTTTCTGTGCCAGCATTCTGAAAGGCAAGAGTATTACTGAGGCTCATGAACTTGCCGTCAAGGTAAGTGCTTACGTTTGTACTCAGAATGGAGCGATGCCAATTATTCCAGAGGAATACACCAAGTAATAGGCGATGAGTTTTGTTTCATCGATTATAGTTGATATTTTGTTAATGTAAAAAAGCTGCAATTCATTTTATTATGAATTGTGGCTTTTTTTTGAAATATTCTTTGCAATATTTGTTTTAATTGAAAAAAGATTGTATCTTTGCCATATTAAAATCATATTGTATAAGTTTTGAGAGCATTTTTTTATAATATATTGAACGATGGTGGCAAGAGAGTATCTGGTCATCTCTCATTCCAACTGCTTTTCCTTTTCTTTATCCTGTTTGTTTCTTCATTCTATACCAGTGTGCAAGGAATCACTCCAGGCAAACTGATTTCTCATAAGCAAAGTTCTTCGGATAAACTGCAAGCGGCTTATCCTCTGTTCAATACTCCATCCGCAGATTCTACTGCCGAATCGGCTAAGCCTCAAGCCGAAGAACAGGACAATGCCAATTCTGATACGATAGACTTTAAACTTTGTTTTGATATTCTTGCAAAAAACAGAAAGGCTTATAATCGTTATAATGACAGTATTTTCATGATCAAAGAACATGATAAATGGGTTAATTATTTCCGTCGTCGTGCCACCAAGAATCATCAGATCTTTGCTGCCAATCAGGAAATCATGCGAGGAATCAAGGAATTTCTTACCAAGCATGGGGATTCCATTCCAGAAGAAATCTATCTTGATTTTTGTCATTCCATAGAGCAAAGGTATGTTCGCAAAAAACTATACGATCCTTTTCTGTTGGTCAGGATGAGTCGCATTCTTGAAAAAGGTGGTGCTTATCTGCCTGATAGCGTAAAATATACGAACGTATTCAATCTCTGGCGTCTCTATGGTTATGAGCAGATGTGGAACTTGGGAGGAGATGTCAAATATCTGAGAAAGGCTTATCAGGCAGGCAAAGCGATTCTGTCTGAAGATGCCAAGCGCTATCCCCATTATGACTTCGCTTTGGCTGGTGCCTTGGAGTATATGTCTAATACCATCTGGCTTGCCTTTGGGTTGGAAACAATCCAGGATTTCGAGGAACATTATAGGAGACTGGATGATTTCCTGAAAAGGGAAGACTTGGATGAGATCGTCGTTCCGGAACAGAAGAGAGACTTGTTGGAATTGCAGCAAGTAAAAGATGAGGCTTTTCTGTGCAATGTTTATTATTATACTCCTACTATTATAGACAGCTATGTTCGTGATTCTTTGACACAGGCGGTGATTTCCAGAAATCTACAAAAAGCAGAGTTGAGTAATATAGCTTTTATCCGTACTGTATTTTTGCAGATGAAGGCAAGGCAGATATCTTCTCGGGAAGCGTGGTTAAGATGCAAGAATCATTATCATGAGAAGTGGCTCAAATATAGAGATTCCCCAATGAATGACAGAATAATCCGTGATTACCTGAGGCCTCTATATATTTTTCTGATTATTAATGATGAAGCCGATGTTCCTGTTTCGCAGAAGAAAAAGACGATATGGAAAATGTCCCAAGATATGGTGACGGCTTTTGGAAAACGGAAAGATTTTCAGGGAAATACGGATTTCGTTCGTGAGTTGTTCCGTTTATCGACACATAGGCGGTTGGTGAAATATCTCAGTTATAAGCAAATGATCCGGTTTATGAGTGGTTTGAATGTTTCTACTCAGGTAACTACCTTTGCTCATTCTATGCACGTGGCTAAAATCGCTAAGGTGTTGCTGAATGGGGTGTTGAAACATAAGCCAGAACTCCTTCAAGGAGTCTTCGGATATAAGACTACTACGGAAGTGCTGAAACATAAAAGAACTCTGCGTTCCTTTATATACGAAGCAGGAATGATTCATGATATTGGAAAGAATGCCATCGTGTCGGTAGTCAACAATGAGTATCTGCCATTGACAGATGATGAATTTTCCATAATCAGATTGCATCCACGGCTGGGAGAATTCTTCTTGAGAGCTGTTCCTGGTTTGGAGATTTTCCATGATACGACGGTGGGACATCACAAATGGTATAATGGTAAGGGCGGATATCCTGCTGATTTTGATAATACGAAATCGCCGATTCGTTTCCTGATAGATATAGTGACGTTCAGCGATTGTCTACAGGCTGCTACAGAGCGCGTGGGGCGTAATTATCGTATTAGTAAGACATTCGAGGTCGTCATGTCGGAGTTGAGGGCAGGAGCGGGAACAAAGTATAATCCTAATCTTGTTGCTTTGATAGATGCATATCCTAAGTTGGCAAAGAAACTGCATCATCTGGTGGAGAATGGATGGATAGAAATTTATTACCATATCTATTCACGCTTTTTTGATGGTTCTCGATAATCCTCATTAATTGTCATATTATTCTCTGAAAATAAAAATCCCTCTTGGATTTCTCTAAATCATGAGAAAGTCAAGAGGGATTTATTGGATTTATATGTTTTTACTTCTGACACTCCTTGCAAGGTGTCCAAGGCTTCAACTGCTTGAAGAAGTCATTGCCCTTGTCATCTACGAGGATGAATGCAGGGAAGTCTTCTACGGTAATCTTCCAGATTGCCTCCATACCGAGCTCAGGGTACTCTACGCACTCGATGCTCTTGATAGAACTCTTAGAGAGAACGGCAGCTACACCACCGATAGTTCCGAGGTAGAAACCACCGTGCTTCTTGCAGGCCTCTGTAACAACATCACCACGGTTACCCTTGGCAATCATTACCAGGCTGGCGCCGTGATCCTGGAACTCATCTACGTATGGGTCCATACGGTTGGCTGTGGTAGGTCCCATAGATCCACATGGATAGCCCTCTGGAGTCTTGGCTGGACCAGCATAGAGGATAGGGTGGTTCTTGAAGTACTCTGGCATTTCCTCGCCAGCGTCCAGACGAGCCTTGAGCTTAGCATGAGCAATGTCGCGAGCCACGATGATAGTACCCTTCAAGTTGACACGTGTGCTTACAGGATATTTGCTCAACTCAGCGCGAACTGAATCAATACCCTTGTCGAGGTCGATTTCAATACCCTTTGCACCCTCGCCTGGCTTGCGAAGCTCTTCAGGAATCAACTCTGTTGGGTTCTCATCCATCTTCTCCAACCAGATACCGTCCTTGTTGATTTTAGCCTTGATGTTGCGGTCGGCAGAGCAGCTTACGCCCATACCGATAGGACAGCTGGCACCATGACGTGGGAGGCGAACTACGCGGATGTCGTGAGCCAGGTACTTTCCACCAAACTGTGCACCCAAGCCAATCTTGTGAGCCTCTTCGAGGAGTTTGTTTTCCAAGTCAATATCACGGAAAGCACGACCTGTCTCATCGCCTGTAGTAGGCAACTCATCGTAGTATTTGATAGAAGCCAACTTCACGGTAAGGAGGTTCTTCTCAGCAGAAGTACCACCGATTACGAATGCGATGTGGTAAGGAGGACATGCAGCAGTACCCAAACTCTTCATCTTCTCTACGAGGAATGGAAGCAATGTACCCTCATTCTGGATAGTAGCTTTGGTCATAGGGTAGAAGTAAGTCTTGTTGGCAGAGCCACCACCCTTAGCTACCATCACGAAACGGTACTCATCACCTTCTGTTGCCTCGATGTCAATCTGGGCAGGGAGGTTGCAACGGGTGTTCACCTCATCATACATATTGAGAGGAGCATTCTGTGAATAGCGGAGGTTGTCCTGTGTGTATGTGTTATAGACACCAAGACTCAAAGCCTCTTCGTCCTCAAAGTCAGTCCATACGCGCTGACCTTTCTCACCATGAATGATGGCAGTACCTGTATCCTGGCAGAATGGGAGAATGCCCTTTACGGCAGTCTCTGCGTTGCGGAGGAACTGGAGAGCTACGTACTTGTCGTTCTCAGAAGCCTCTGGGTCGGTCAAAATCTTAGCTACCTGAGCATTGTGCTCACGACGGAGCATGAACTCTACGTCGTGGAAACCCTGCTGCGCCAGCAAAGTCAAAGCTTCTTTAGAAACCTTGAGGATTGTCTTACCCTCAAACTCTGCTGTGCTTACGCCTTCTTTAGAGATAAGGCGATACTCTGTTTTGTCCTCTCCAAGCTGAAACATTGGAGCGTACTTAAATTCTGGAGCTTTTGCCATAATGTTTTTTGTTATAATTTAAAACTGTTGAAATATTCTTTTTTACTGTTGAAACATTCAAATTTAATAGCTGAAACTATCTGACAGACACGTTGAGTAATCCATCATCAGTCTCTTTAATTCTCGTAATCTATTTCCTGGTCAAGACTATCCACGAAATTGCGGAATACTTCTTCTTCCACATCTCCCATGGCAAATTCTTTCTCTGCATCCTTCTTGATTTCGGCAATCCATGAACGGCGGGCTTTGATGTAGTCCTCGTGAATGCGGTTGGCATCTTCGAGCGTAATCTCGCTAATGCCGTAGTAATCGCAGATCATTTTGTAAGTCCATGTCCACTGGTACTCGCGGTAGTTGGCATCGATATTTTCGAATCGCTCGATGAGTTCCTGGATGGTCTCGATGTTTCCATCTTTCAGGTCGTTGATGATTCTCTCTTCCTCTGATACTGGAAGGAGGAGGCCCGACAGGTCGTCCCAATCGCCCAAACCAATCTGTGTGCTTGGTGGGGTGATGCTCGGGTCGCGCTTGAGAACTCTCTTCAGTACGGCGCCCATGTAGATGCGAAGAGCAATGTCGTAATACTTGATGCCCTTGTGAAGCGAGGTGGCTGGTATGATGTACTCATGATAGAGGTATTGCGAAACATTATCGCCCGTTACCTCGCGCAGATTTTCGAGGATTTTCTTGCCTTTGAGAACTTCTCCCACAGAGAATGGGGAAAGCCAGTCGAAATTGACGATACTCTTGCGGTTTTCTGGAGCACGGAGATCTCGCTTTGGCCATTTCTTGATGTCTCGATACAGACCTACGGTTGTGATGTTTCTGCCTGGTATGAGGAACATCTTGTCGCCATCGGCTATCAGATAAGCGAATGGCAGATTGCGGGTATCGGGATGGTGCATCAGTTTGCCGAAACATACAGAGTAGGTTCCTAACGTGGCAGGCATCAGCAGGTAAGCGCCGCTGGCTGTCTTCGAACCGCGTTCCAGGATTCCCCAGTGCATAGGTCCCATCTTGTAGGCATGGTTGGAGAAATTGGTGGCCGAACCTGCATTATAGAACGAGAACATACCTCCGATGAGGAGACTGCTCTTGTGGTGAGAGGCTGTGAATGGACCACAGAAGGCGGCACATGCCTCACCATTACTCATATAGCTGTTGGCGAAGAATACGGAAGCTGAGGCCGTGAAGCCATTGCTCAACTGGCAAGTTTCACCGATGAAGCAGTCTTGTATCTTCACACTGTTGATAACGCTCGAACCTTCAGCGATGATACTGTTTTCTGCTATTACGCCAGTACCGATGTACACATTACCATGGATGGAGCCCAACAGGGTGCAGTCGCTGAGTCGGGAAGCACCGTTTACCTCGCAGAAGTCATTGATCACGCAGTTGGTTATCTCCTTGGTGTTGATAATCTTCACGTTGTTTCCTATCTGTCCGCGTTCTGGCATCTTGGTGTCTATATCGCTCTTGATGAGCAGGCGTATCTTCTCCTTCAGTTCCTTGTCGGAGAAATGCTTCACCATGAATGCAGCCAACTGACTGTTCAGGTCGCTGAAAAGAATGACATTTCCTTCGCCCACCTCATTGAGTACGCTTACCAGGTTTCCTTCGCCATAGGTAGCTCCCTCTGTGGTCTCCATGGTTGAAATATTGGAAATGTAGCAATCATCACCGATGGTGTAGTTGTTGATGAAATTGCCCACGTTTTCAATGAGGCAATCATCTCCGATGGTTACATTTCTCAGGGTGGCATTGTTGATGCCGGAATGCTTCACAAAGCCTTGGCTTACTTCTACATTCTTGTCGAATCCGCCGATGTTTACTTCACCATAGAGCATCACGCGATGCATAAAGTTGGGCTTGAAGTTCTCCGATACATTCACGGAGGTCCAGTCTTCTGCCCAACAGTCATTACTCTTGAGCACCTCGATTTCTTCTGAGGTTAGAGGTCTGTAGTCATTCATTGTTGATACGTTTTTGTGGAGTTATCTTTTCGGGATAACTCCAGGTATTATTTATTCGTAATCCTGGTACAGGAAGTCATTGTATGGATACTTCTGTACATGGAGCTCTCTTACTTTCTTATAGAGTACCTCGCGGAACTCATCGATGTTGTCTTTGTTCTTTGCCGAGATGAAAAGGCAGTCATCGTGGAGTTTCGCCATCCATGTCTTCTTCAGGTCTTCCAGTGGAATGTTTTCCTTCTCCATAGGTGTCAGGTCATCTTCCTCTTTCTCTACCCAGGTATAGTTGTCTATCTTGTTGAAGATAATCATTGATGGCTTGTCTGAACATCCCAATTCCTCCAGCGTTTTCTCTACCACCTGTATCTGCTCTTCGAAATCAGGGTGCGAAATATCTACTACGTGCAACAGCAGGTCGGCCTCGCGAGTCTCATCCAGTGTACTCTTGAAGGAATCTACCAGGTCGGTAGGCAACTTGCGGATGAATCCAACGGTGTCGGCGAGGAGGAACGGAAGATTTTCTACCACAACCTTGCGCACGGTAGTGTCGAGTGTGGCGAAGAGTTTGTTTTCTGCGAAGACTTCACTCTTGGAGAGGAGGTTCATGATGGTACTCTTTCCCACGTTGGTGTAACCTACGAGTGCTACACGGATAAGACGTCCGCGGTTTTTTCTCTGGGTTGTCTTCTGCTTGTCGATTTCTGCCAGTCGTTCTTTCAGCAGGCTCATTCTGCCGAGGATGATACGGCGGTCCATCTCCAGCTGGGTTTCACCCGGACCACGCAAACCAACAGAACCCTTACCGCCGCCAGAACCAGAACCGCCTCCCTGACGCTCAAGGTGAGTCCAAAGACGTTGCAGTCGTGGAAGCATGTAGCGATATTGTGCCAACTCTACCTGAGTCTTTGCCGCAGCGGTCTGTGCGCGCATGGCAAAGATGTCGAGGATGAGTGAGGTACGGTCGAGAATCTTCACTTGCAATTCTTGTTCGATGTTGCGAATCTGCTTGGCAGAAAGTTCATCATCAAAGATGACCATACCGATTTCTCTATCTTCTTCTTCCTCTTCCTTGATGTATTGTTTGATTTCCTCCAACTTACCTTTTCCCACGTATGTGGTCTGGTTAGGTGAAATCACCTTCTGCGTGAATCTCTTCACGGTGACCGCACCAGCAGTATCGGCGAGGAATTCCAACTCGTCGAGGTATTCTTTTGTCTTGGCTTCGTCCTGTGTCTTGGTTACCAGACCTACGAGCACTGCGGTTTCTGCCTTGACTTCTGAAATTACAAATTCTTTCATTTATGTTCTACTGTAGAATATATTTTATTTGGTTTTACTCTCGTGCGCAAGATATAAGCATCGTCCTCGTGCGCACGCGTATTATATATAATGTGCAAAGGTAACAAAAAAATATCTACTTGAATAAAGATAGAGGAATTATTTATAGTTTTTTATTGTAATTGTCATTTGTTGTTTCTTCATGAGGTCGTTAGTTGTTCCTTCAGAAAGAATGAATCCAAGCCTTTTGAAGGAATTGGAATTATCGAAATACCGCAATTGCACAGCTCGTATTTGATACACATTTCACACAAATACCGTAAAATGCTGCCGAAAATTCGCAAACGTTTGCGTGGTTTTTTGAATAAAAAAGTAGATTTTTTTTGATTTACATCAATAATTTTATTAATTTTGCACACGTAAAACAAAACTGATTTTCAAAAATAAAATCATAACTACATAAAGTGCAAAACTGCTGAAACATTTAAAAAACTTTGAAATAGTCCCGGCGTGATGTCGGGGCTTTTTTCGTTTTAAGCCCTGGTAGTTGTAGTTTTTTGGCTGCGTTTTCCTGGTTTCCTCTCATCGTTTTCTATGCTTTGCACTATCGAATTCTTTTAATCGCCAGCGTGTTTTCTCTTTAGTTTTCCCTTGGTGTTCAGCCTGTTTTCTCTTTGTTTTTCCTTTGTTTTTCAGCCTGTTCCCTCTTTAGTTTTCCTTTGGTCCGCTGTGTTTCTCCTTTCGCTATGGTTTTTCCTTTCGTTGTAATTTGCAGTATTGCTTTTGTAGATTTGGATTAATATTTAAATAGGTAATGTACAGAGGGTGTAGGAGTCTTTTGATTTGTTGTAAGTACACAAATATGTTTAAAATGCTCTTCTAATCGTGGTGAAATTAGTAGAAAATAGCCGTTTGTGACAAATATGAACGTTTTTTGAATGAAAAATGCACCTTGTTCTCCTTTTAAATGCTTATCTTTGCAAGCGAATGTAGGAATAACACTTTATTAGCTGGCGCTGAGGAAAGTTACATGTTATATGTCATGCGTCGTCATAATTATATATGATGCTTTGTCATTCGAAAATGCGTTATGAAGATCATGTGTTTCTTATTCAATAATAATTAAAATGTATCAACCTAAATAGTAGAATAACAAAATGCAAAAAAGTATTCTAAGTAGTATTTTGTTGCTTGGCGCTGTTTGTGCGCAAGCCAACAATTACACAGTGACTTCGCCAAATGGCAAGTTGGTAATGAATGTGAAGTGTGAGGGAGGCAAGGCTTCCTACACGGTGGATTTGAATGGAAAGCAGATGTTGGCAGCTTCAGCTCTCGGTCTGGTAGCGAATTATGGAGATTTCTCTCAGGGACTTACCATGGGAGCTCTGAAGGGCGCACCTAAGCATCTGACCTATGTTATGGACCATACGAAGAAATCTCATGTAGAGAAAGATGTGTATGAGGCTACTATCGGATTCCTCAATGCAAAGAAGGATTCCATGACGCTTCACCTTCATGTTTCTGACAATGATGTGGCTTACAAGTATGAGATGATCCGTCCAGAGAAGGATAATCCTAAGTCGGTGATTATATATAAAGAGGTGAGCGGTTTTAATTTCCCTGAAAAGACCACCACCTTCCTCTGTCCTCAGATTACTCCGATGACAGGATGGGAGCGTACCAAACCTTCTTATGAGGAGGAGTACACACCTAATGCCCAGATGAACGTGAAATCTCAGTTTGGTGTGGGCTATACTTTCCCTTGTCTTTTCAAGGTCGGTGAAGATGGATGGGTACTGGTGAGCGAAACGGGTGTTTCCAGCGCTTATCCTGGCAGCCGTCTCTCTGATTATGAACCTGGTAAGGGTTATACGGTTGCCTTCCCTCAGAAGGGTGAGAATAATGGTGTGGGATCTGAGTTTGCTGGCATTCCTTTGCCGGGTGAGACTCCTTGGCGTACCATCACCGTAGGTGCATCGCTGGCTCCTATCGTGGAAACCACCATTCCTTATGATGTGGTAGAACCTCTCTATGAGGCTTCTCAGAATTATAAGCCTTCCCGCTATACTTGGAGCTGGCTAATCTGGCAGGATAACTCTGTCAATTATGATGATCAGGTGAAGATGATTGATGTGGCTGCTGCTCAGGGTTATGAAGCCATCTTGGTGGATGCCTGGTGGGACAAGCAGATAGGCAGAAAGCGCATTGAAGAGTTGAGTAAGTATGCCAAGAGCAAGAAGGTAAGCCTGATGCTCTGGTACAATTCCAACGGTTTCGAGAATGATGCTCCTCAGACTCCTCGCCAGATTATGAACAATTCCATCGCCCGCAAGAAGGAGATGGCTTGGATGAAGAAGATTGGCGTGGCAGGCATCAAGGTGGATTTCTTCGGTGGCGACAAGCAGGAGACGATGAAGCTCTATGAGGATATCCTCAGCGATGCCAATGACTATGGTTTGGAGGTTATCTTCCATGGTTGCACCATGCCTCGCGGTTGGGAACGCATGTATCCTAACTATGTTTCCAGTGAGGGTGCCTTGGCTTCAGAGAATGTTTACTTTACTGATTATCATGCAAAGAAGGAAGCTTTCGAAATGACAATGCATCCTTTCTCCCGTAATGCTGTAGGTAGTTTCGACTGGGGTGGTGTGATGATGAACAAGTATTTCTCCAAGGACAATAAGAGTCGTCATCAGCGCTATACAAGCGATATTTTCGAGATGGCTACTGCGATTACCAATCAGAGCAGCGTAAACTGTGTCTGTCTCTATCCTAACAATTTGCAGGATGTGCCTCAGTGGGAGTTGGATTGGCTGAAGGCTGTGCCTACGGCTTGGGACGACGTGAAGTTTATTGCTGGTTATCCTACCCAGTATGCAGTAGTGGCTCGTAAAGCTTCTGCTGCCAATACAGGTACTGCTGCATCCAGTGCAGGAAGATGGTTTGTTGGTGGTCTGAATGCTACAGATAAACCACTTGCTCTGACCCTGGATTTGCCGATGTTTGCAGGCAAGACCGTGACTTATCTCACCGACCAGCCTAAGAAAAAGGGCGAGAAGTTCTTCACTTCTGTCAAGAAGACTTTGAAGGTAGGTAAGGATGGTAAGGCTAAGGTGGTAATCCAGCCTAATGGCGGAATCATCATCGAATAACTTACTCTTTGATGAAACCAAATGGTTTGCTTTAAAGCATAAAAAAAGGTTCCTTCGAAGGATGTTACTCCCCGAAGGAACCTTTTTTCTTGTTTTCTTTCTATCTTTAACCTATTGAATTACTTTTCTTCAATTTTGTATTACTTGTTCTCGAATACCAATCCACCTTCCTTGGTGTAATCGATGGTGATTGGCTTCTCACGACTTACTTCTTCGGAAAGAATCTTCTTACTCAAGTCGTTCAATACGTAATCCTGAATAGCACGCTTTACAGGGCGGGCACCAAACTCTGGATCGTAACCTACCTCAGCAAGATAACTGATGGCGGCAGGAGTCCAGCAGAGTTCAAAGCCTTGAGGCTCCAACATCTTCTTGACTCTATTCATCTGGAGTTCAACCACTTTGGCTATCTGCTCCTGGGTGAGAGGCTTGAAGGTGATGATATCGTCGATACGGTTCAGGAACTCTGGACGGAAGGTCTTCTTCAACATCTCACGGCTTGCATTGGAAGTCATGATGATGATGGTGTTCTTGAAGTTTACCACACGACCCTTATTGTCGGTCAGACGGCCATCGTCCAATACCTGAAGCAAGGTGTTGAAGACGTCAGGGTGAGCCTTCTCTATCTCATCGAAGAGAACTACGCTATATGGTTTGCGACGAACAGCCTCGGTCAACTGACCACCCTCATCGTATCCTACATACCCCGGAGGCGCTCCAATCAAACGGGTAACACTGAACTTTTCCTGATACTCACTCATATCAATTCGTGTCATCATCGACTCGTCGTTGAAGAGATACTCGGCAAGCGCCTTGGCCAACTCGGTTTTACCGACACCGGTAGTTCCGAGGAAGATGAAACTGGCGATAGGACGCTTAGGATCCTGCAATCCAGCACGAGAACGGCGTACAGCATCACTTACAGCGGTGATAGCCTCGTCCTGTCCGATGACTCTCTTGTGGAGTTCTTCCTCCAGATGGAGCAGTTTCTCGCGCTCGCTCTGCATCATACGGCTTACTGGAATTCCCGTCCAGCGGCTTACTACCTCTGCAATATCGTCGGCAGTAACCTCCTCGCGGATCATCGCCTCACCGCCCTGAGTACTCTTCAGTTGCTCCTGAATCTTCTTGATGTCGTCTTCGAGAGCTACCAACTTAGAGTATCTGATTTCAGCTACGCGCTCGTAATTGCCTTCACGCTCCATGCGTTCAGCCTCAAACTTGAGATTCTCCATCTCCTGCTTGTCCTGCTGAATCTTGTTGACGAGTGCTTTCTCACCTTCCCATTTAGCACGGAAGTCGTGCTCCTTATCCTTCAACTCTGCAATCTCCTTGTCGAGCTGCTGAATCTTAGGCTGGTCGTTCTCACGCTTAATTGCCTCACGTTCAATTTCCAACTGCTTCAAGTGACGGGTGATTTCATCCAGTTCCTCTGGCACGGAGTCACGCTCCATACGGAGCTTGGCTGCGGCTTCATCCATCAGGTCGATGGCCTTATCTGGGAGGAATCTGTCAGAAATATATCTCTCGGATAACTTGACAGCTGCTATGCAGGCGTCATCCTGAATACGAACCTTGTGGTGGTTCTCGTAACGCTCCTTGATACCACGAAGAATGCTGATGGCATCTACCTCGTCTGGCTCATTCACCATCACAGTCTGGAATCGACGCTCCAGTGCCTTATCCTTCTCGAAGTACTTCTGATACTCGTTGAGGGTAGTGGCACCGATGGCTCTCAATTCACCACGAGCCAAGGCTGGCTTCAGGATGTTGGCTGCATCCATGGCACCCTCGCCACCGCCAGCACCTACCAGGGTATGTATTTCATCGATGAAGAGGATAATCTGTCCGTTGGCATTGGTTACCTCCTTGATGACGCTTTTCAAACGCTCCTCAAACTCACCCTTGTATTTGGCACCAGCCACCAGTGCGCCCATATCAAGCGAATAGAGTTGCTTGTTCTTCAGATTCTCAGGCACATCGCCACGTACGATACGTTCTGCAAGTCCCTCTACGATAGCGGTTTTACCAGTACCTGGTTCACCGATAAGGATAGGGTTGTTCTTGGTTCTACGAGAGAGAATCTGAAGTACCCGGCGAATCTCTTCGTCACGACCGATTACTGGGTCGAGCTTGCCGCTTCTGGCCTGTTCAACCAGATTCTTGGCGTATTTTTCGAGACTCTGATAGTTCTCGTCAGCACTTTGACTCTTAACGTTCTGTCCTTGTCTGAGGGCCTGAATAGCAGCTGTCAAATCCTTCTCGTTGGCACCAGCATCCTTCAAGATGCGTGCTGCAGTAGAATTACCTTTGAGGATGGCAAGGAGGATTGGTTCCACGCTGACGAATTCGTCGCCCATCTTCTTGGCGATGTCCTCAGCATTGATAAGAATCTGATTGGTGTCGCCCGAGAGATATGGCTGCCCGGCACCCTGCACACGAGGCAGATGCTGCATCTCCTGTTGTAAGAGCATGGCAATCTGATTGCCGTTCATGCCTAACTTCTGGAAGATATAGTTGGTTACATCAGGTGCTTTCTCGATGATACCACTGAGAAGATGCACCGGTTCGATGGTCTGCTGACCATTACGCTGCGCGATGTTCACAGCGGCTTGCACCGCTTCTTGCGCCTTGATTGTAAATTTGTCGAATGTCATATTTATTCTCCTTTCTTATTTATAGGGATTATTATTTTCTTTTAGTGAATTCTGATTTTATGAATTATTATTCAGCTTTCTCTTGCCAAAGGAGCGAATAGTGTGCCGATATGTGGTTTTCTGACATTCTGGCATGGATAGGGCGGTTTTTGGTGGGTTTCAGGGTGTTTTGTGTGTCAAATTGTCGGTTTGTAAAACGGAGTTTGAGTCTTTTAAAAGATAATAAATTCTGGTCTTTATTGATGGCAAACTTTGGTCTTAATAGACGACCAGCCTTGGTCTTAATAGACGACTGGCTTTGGTCTTAATAGACGCTTCATTCTACCTGTCATAGAAAATAGGCTTTTTCCTTTTTGGAAAGGAAGGGTGAATGACCGGTCATGGTTATTATCGGTCATTTTTATTTTCGGGATTCATTAAAAGCTTGTACTTTTTTAGTGATAAATAGTTAATTATACTTTCTCTTTCATTTTGACCGAAAATAACCATGACCGGAATTGTAATATTAGTATCCGTTGATGAGAGAAAGTATATGTAAAGTAAAGTGTAACTTCTTGAATTGCAGAGGATTATCGGATAGAAATGGTATAAATGAGAAACTATTGACGGCATCAGTTCGTGCTCGCAATGTTAACCAGAACTGGTAATATTATTAGCAATCAGACTTGATTTATCGCAAATATACCTAAAATATTCCTATAACTCGCCTTGAAATTTGGTGGTTTCGATTATTTTTTGTAATTTTGCAGCGTTTTATAATTAGAAAGAAGTCGAATTCAAAATAGATAATTAATGGCTGAAACAAAGAAAATCAAGACAGCGTTGGTGTCTGTCTTCCACAAAGATGGCTTGGATGAGTTGCTCGCCAAGTTGAACGAAGAGGGTGTTAAATTCTTGAGCACTGGTGGTACTCAGAAATTTATCGAATCTTTGGGTTATGAATGTCAGAAAGTAGAGGATGTAACCACATATCCATCAATCCTTGGTGGTCGTGTGAAAACTCTTCACCCAAAAATATTTGGAGGAATCTTGGCTCGCCGCAACAATGAGGGTGACCAGGAGCAGATGAAGGAATTTGAAATTCCAAGCATCGACCTCGTTATCGTAGATTTGTATCCATTCGAGCAGACTGTAGCAAGTGGTGCCAGCGATGCTGATATTATCGAGAAGATTGATATCGGTGGTATTTCTTTGATCCGTGCAGGTGCAAAGAACTTCAAGGATGTAGTCATCGTTCCAAGCAAGGCTGAGTACAACGTACTTCTTGATATTCTCAAGCAGAAGGGTGCAGAGACTGATATCGAAGACCGCAAGATGTTCGCAGAGCGTGCCTTTGGTGTAAGTTCTCACTATGATACTGCAATCCACGCTTGGTTTGCTAAGTAAAAAAGGTTCTCTTCTTGTTCTCATCTTGTGAGGCGAGAAGATGGCTGCAAAAGATAGATTTTAAGCTTAAAATAATAGATTTTACATTAGAAAATGGGATTTTTTTCATTTATTCAGGAAATCGCAATGGACTTAGGTACCGCCAATACCATCATTATCAGTGATGATAAGATTGTAGTGGACGAACCTTCTGTTGTGGCACTTGACCGTCGTACCGACAAGATGATTGCGGTGGGAGAGAAGGCTAAGATGATGTACGAGAAGACTCATGACAACATCCGTACAATCCGTCCTTTGCGCGATGGCGTTATTGCCGACTTTACCGCTTGCGAGCAGATGATGCGTGGACTCATCAAGATGGTTCATACGGGTAGTCGTCTGTTCTCCCCATCACTCCGTATGGTTATCGGAGTTCCTTCTGGTTCTACTGAGGTGGAACTTCGTGCAGTGCGCGATTCTGCAGAACATGCAGATGGCCGTGATGTTTACTTGATTTTTGAGCCAATGGCTGCAGCTATCGGTATCGGTATCGATGTTGAGGCACCTGAAGGCAATATGATAGTTGATATAGGTGGTGGTTCTACCGAGATTGCAGTGATTTCTCTGGGTGGTATTGTTTCCAACAATTCTATCCGTACTGCAGGTGATGATCTTACTGCTGATATCCAGGAATATATGAGCCGCCAGCACAATGTGAAGGTTTCTGAGCGTATGGCTGAGCGTATCAAGATTCATGTAGGTTCTGCCTTGACAGATCTTGGTGATGAGGCTCCTGAGGATTTCATCGTTCATGGTCCTAACCGTATTACAGCCCTTCCAATGGAGGTTCCTGTATGTTATCAGGAAATTGCTCACTGTTTGGATAAGACTGTAGCGAAGATTGAGAATGCTGTGCTTTCTGCACTCGAAAATACTCCTCCTGAGCTTTATGCTGATATCGTAAAGAATGGTATCTGGCTCTCTGGTGGTGGTGCTTTGCTCCGTGGTCTCGACAAGCGACTCCAGGATAAGATCAATATCCCATTCCACATCGCAGAAGACCCATTGCACAGTGTAGCTAAGGGTGCTGGTATTGCATTGAAAAATGTAGATCGTTTCTCTTTCTTGATGCGATAAATAGTTTCATCAAAGAGAGATAATAATATATTAAGGTGAAAAGATAGATAAAGAGATGGAATCCTCCTCGCTCGAGGAGGAGATCATCTCTTTTTAAGTCATAATGGTTTAATACATTGAGCGGATTAAGGCGTAAAATGAATTAAACCAGGATGGGTTGACTCATCATGGGTGAGTTTTATGATAGCTTTTCTCCTGCATGTTGATATTCTACATGTTTTTTCATTTACATGTTAATTTACTAAAAGTATGCACAACCTTTTAGAGTTTTTGGCAAAATATAACCATTGGTTTGTCTTTGTGATTCTTGAGGTGGTGAGTTTTGTGCTCCTGTTTCAGTACAACAGTTACCAGGGTAGCGTATGGTTCTCATCGGCTAATGCCGTGACGGGCAAACTCTACGAATGGGATTCCAATGTGGAAACCTTTTTCTCACTCACCAAGGTAAATCAGGAACTGACCCAACGCAATGCTTACCTGGAACAGCAGGTGCAGCAGCTCTCCGAGAAATTGACTGATGCTACCAAGGACAGTACCTTTGCGCAGCGCAGCCAGATGAGTCTGTTGCAGTCATATCATCTGATTCCTGCCAAGGTGGTTGCCAATAGCATAGATAAGCCAGGCAACCTGATGACTATCGACAAGGGTAGGGCTGATGGTGTGCGCAAGGATATGGGTGTGGTTTGCGGTACGGGTGTAGTTGGCATCGTGTATCTGGTAGCAGAACATTATAGCGTGCTGATTCCTGTACTCAATATAAAGTCTAACATCAGTTGCACCATCAAAAACAGAGGTTATTTTGGTTATCTTCGTTGGAAAGGTGGTCCTTCTGAATATGCTTATATGGAGGATGTTCCTCGTCATGCTCATTTCAAGTTGGGCGATTATGTAGTGACGAGTGGCTACTCTGCTGTCTTCCCTCCAGGTGTGTTGGTAGGAAAGGTGCTGCACGTATTCAATTCCGCAGATGGTCTTTCGTATCGGGTTCAGTTGAAACTCTCTACTGATTTTGCCAAGCTGCGTGACGTCTGTGTCATCGATGATGCGCCTATGCGTGAGCGTCTGGAACTGATGAGAGCGGCTCAGGATTCCATCAAACCGGATTAAAATAGCCTGTATTCCTGATGCATGGAATGAGGCAAAATGGAAATGGTTATTCAAATATTTAAATTTCTAATTTTAACTAATGAGTATAGAACAAGTAAGACGATTTGTGCTGTTTGTAGTACTCTTGTTGGTACAAGGACTGGTGCTCAATCATATTCATCTCTTCGATTGTGCCACACCATTGATCTACATCATCCTGGTGCTGCATTTTCGCAGAAACCAGTCCAGATGGTCGGCTCTTCTCTGGAGTTTTTCCCTCGGACTCTGTGTTGATGTTTTTGCCAATACCCCAGGTGTGGCAGCTGCTTCTATGACGCTCATGGGACTGGTTCAGCCTTATCTCTTCGAACTTTTCATACCGAGAGACAGTGCTGACGATCTGGAACCAACCATCCGCAGCATTGGTGTTTCTTCCTTTTTCTGGTATGTTTTCATCATGATTCTGCTCTATTGCTTGGTATTCTTCACATTGGAGACCTTCAATTTCTTCAATTGGATCCAGTGGCTCAAGTGTATTGGGGGCAGTACCCTGCTCACTTACTTGCTGGTTATGGCATTGGAAAGTATTAAAAAATAGAAGGACTTCAGGGGTTCACTGTGCAAATCTTGAATCTCCTGAATTTCAGGACAATCAATAAGGATAGGAAATATGATAGATTATAATCTCGAAAAGCGTAGATTTGTGATAGGTGGTGTGGCCATAGTAATAGTGGTCACCTATCTGATTCGTCTCTTTACGCTCCAGATTATGAGCGACGACTATAAGAAAAATGCCGATAGTAATGCCTTCCTCAAGCAGATAGAATATCCTTCGAGAGGTGCCATCTACGACCGCAATGGCAAGCTGATGGTTTACAACCAGCCTTCCTATGACATCATGGTAGTGATGAACGAAGAGAAGAACCGTCTTGATACGATGGATTTCTGTAATGCTTTAGGTATTACCAAGGAATTTTTCATCAAGCGTATGGAAGATATCAAGGACAGAAGTAAGAATCCGGGATATTCCAGATATACGCAACAACTCTTCATGACTCAGTTGAGCGATAAGGATTTTAGCGTGTTCCAGGAAAAGATGTTCCGTTTTCCTGGCTTCTATGTGCAGAAACGAAGCATCCGAGAATATACTTATCCTTATGCAGCCCATGTGCTGGGTGATGTGGGAGAGGTTTCGGAAAGCGATATAGAGGATGATAGCTATTATCAGCCAGGTGACTACATCGGTAAACTCGGTCTGGAAAAGCATTATGAAAAAGAATTGCGCGGACAGAAGGGTGTGAAAATCATGCTTCGTGATGCCCGAGGTAGAATACAAGGCAGTTATCAGAACGGAAAGTTCGACCAGAAACCTATCGCAGGTAAGGATCTGACGCTCGGTATTGATGTAAAATTACAGGCATTGGGTGAGCGACTCATGCAGGGTAAAATCGGTAGTATCGTAGCTATTGATCCGCGCACGGGAGAGGTGCTGGCTATGGTTTCTTCTCCTACTTACGACCCTCGTCGTCTGGTGGGCAAACAGCGTGGAAAGATGCACAAGTGGCTGTCTCACAATCCGTGGAAACCACTCCTCAACCGTAGTATCATGGGTCAGTATCCTCCGGGTTCTACCTTCAAGACTACGCAGGCGCTTACTTTCCTTTCTGAGGGAATTATCACGCCAGGTACGGCTTTCCCTTGCCATAGAGGTTTCTCTTACAGGGGGCTTCACGTAGGTTGTCACGGCCATCCATCGCCTATCGCTCTGGTGGATGCTATCAGTACTTCTTGTAACGGTTATTTCTGTTGGGGACTTTACTATATGATGGGTAATAAGCGTAAGTACCATTCCGTACAGACCGCTATGGACACCTGGCGCGACTATATGAAGAGTATGGGATTCGGATATAAGTTGGGCATTGACTTGCCTGGTGAAAAGCGAGGTCTTATTCCTAATGCTGCCTATTATGACAAGGCTTATAAAGGCTCATGGAACGGATTGACTATTATCAGTATCTCCATCGGACAGGGTGAGGTCAACCTGACCCCTCTGCAAATAGCTAACCTGGGTGCAACGATAGCCAACCGTGGTTATTACTACGTGCCTCATGTAGTACGTAAGGTAAAGGGCGAACCGCTCGATACACTTTATACCCGACGCCATCAGACGATGGCTACTCGAAGGGCTTATGATTACGTAGTGGCAGGTATGAGAAGTTCTGCTTTGAGAGGAACCTGTAAGATGCTTGCCCGATACGACTTTGAACCTTGTGGTAAGACGGGTACTGCGCAGAACCGTGGTCATGACCACTCTGTATTCATGGGCTTCGCACCAATGAACAATCCAAAGATTGCCATTGCCGTATATGTAGAGAATGGTGGATGGGGCGCTGATTATGGTGTGCCTATCGGCGGATTGATGATGGAACAATATTTGAAAGGTAAATTGTCGCCAGCTTCTGAAAGTCAGGCGACGGCAATGCAAAATAGAAGAATCGCTTATGGCTCAAGTAGCAGATAATAGACAACCAAGTGTGCTTCGTTCCATCGACTGGTGGACGATAGGTATTTATCTTGCACTGCTTTCATTCGGATGGATCAGTGTCTGTGGTGCCAGCTACACTTATGGTGACAATGATATTTTCAGTCTGGGTACTCGTTCGGGCATGCAGATTATCTGGATAGGTACTTCGATTGCATTAGGCTTTGTACTCCTGATGCTCGACGACAGGTTTTACGATACCTTCTCGTATGTGATTTATGCTGTCTTGATATTGTTGCTTTTTGCTACAATCTTCAATCCGCATAGCATCAAGGGTTCGCATTCCTGGCTTGTGTTAGGACCGCTCCGACTCCAGCCCGCCGAGTTTGGTAAGTTTGCCACGGCACTCGCCGTAGCTAAGTTTATGTCGAGTTATGGTTTTAATATCCACAACATCAAGCATTTCATGGCTGCTGTGGGTATTATCCTGCTCCCAATGGTGTGCATTGTAGGACAGAGAGAGACGGGATCAGCATTGGTCTATTCTGCCTTCTTCCTCATGCTCTATCGCGAGGGAATGCCCGGAAGCATCCTCTTTACGGCTGTGGCTATGGTGGTCTATTTCGTAGTAGGCATCAAGTATGAGAATGTGATGATGTGGGACTCCTATACTTCCATCGGTAAGTTTGTGGTGCTTTTGCTGGTGCAGATATTTACGGCAGGTATGGTCAGTTCCTATACGGGTAATAAGAAACATTGTTATACGATTCTTGCATACACTGTCGGCATTACGCTCATCTTCCTGCTCTTCTCCACCTATGTGATTCCTTTCGACATCGTTTGGGTTCAACTCGGTTTGTGTGCAGCCATGATTGGCTATATCGTTTATCAGGCATTGGCAACTCGATTGCGCAGTTATTATTTCATAGCTGCCTTCGCCTTGGGTTCTATAGCTTTCTTCTACTCAGCCGATTATGTGCTCAACAATGTGATGGAACCTCACCAGCGTGTACGTATCAATGTACTTTTAGGCTTGGATGAAGACTTGGCTGGTGCAGGTTACAATGTTCATCAGAGTGAGATAGCTATCGGATCTGGCGGCTTGCAAGGTAAGGGATTCCTGAACGGAACGCAGACCAAGCTGAAGTTCGTGCCAGAGCAGGATACTGACTTTATCTTCTGTACGGTAGGAGAGGAGGAAGGATTCCTCGGCTCGGCCTGTGTGCTTCTGCTCTTCCTGGCATTGATATTGAGGTTGATTCATCTGGCAGAGCGACAACCCTTCAAGTTTGGGCGAGTCTATGGTTATTGTGTTCTGAGTGTGTTCCTCTTTCATCTGTTTATCAATGTGGGCATGGTGCTGGGTCTCACTCCTGTCATTGGTATTCCTTTGCCATTCTTCAGTTATGGCGGTAGTTCGCTTTGGGGTTTCACCATCCTGCTTTTCATTTTCCTAAGGATTGATGCAGGACGAAATCTGATAAGAAACTAAAAAATGTAGAGATTAAACTGGAAAGAAAGCAGAGATAAGCTTGGAAAGAAGCAGAGATTAAACTTGGTAAGAATGCGAAGTATTAGATAAAATCTGTGTAATCTGCGAAATCTTCGTGAAAAAATCGCAAAAGAGAAATCCCCCTTGAAGTTCCTCTGTGATGTTGAGAACTTTCAAGGGGGATTTCTCTTTAATGTTTCACGACTTTTAATCCAATATCACTGATGCCTGGCAGAATTTCTCGTTTCATGTCATGGCGGATGGTGACGTGGATAGAGTCGTTTTTGTTCAACTGATAAACGTTGATGGGGAAGTTATATTGATAATAACTGATTCCTTGTCCTGTCGTAGCTCCGTTTTTGTCGATGAGCTTGCATTGTATGGTATCTATCTTCACCGTTTTTTCTTTCCTGTTGTGGCTGTCGGGGTAGATGCTCTGTTCTACGATGAGGGTCAGTCCCATAAAAGGATAAGCACCTGTGATGCGAAGTCCTAAATGTTCCTGATAGTACCCCGAAGCTGCCAATGGTGGAATATCAAACGACAAGGTGTCGTTTTTTTCCCATCCGGCAATAGGAGTATGAGAATACGAATCGTAAACCATTGAATCCTTGCAGGATGAGAAAAAGTTTAAAGCAGTGAATGTACCTATTATTAATAAGGTATAGAATAGTTTCTTCATTATCTTATATTACCTTTCTTACCTTTTTTATATTATCATTCCTTACTTTATGTTATTCTTGATTGCCACTTGGGTTGTTGTTTCTGTCTCCCTGAGGTCTTTCCCCCTGCTGGCGATTGACTCTCTGAGGTCTTTCTCCCTGCTGGCGATTGTCTCTCTGAGGTCTTTCTCCCTGCTGGCGATTGTCTCTCTGAGGTCTTTCTCCCTGCTGGCGATTATTTCTCTGAGGTCTCTCTCCCTGCTGGCGATTATTTCTCTGAGGTCTCTCTCCCTGCTGGCGATTATTTCTCTGAGGTCTCTGACCGCGGTTTCGATTATCATTGCGTCGATTCTCTCTATTTCCGTCACGTTCCTCAGGTGCAGATGCTGTATTTGGAATATCGGCATTTTGCTGCTGTGGCGCATTTTGCTGCTGAGCATTTTCGCCATTAACGGCTTTGTTGCGATTCTTATTATTCTTTTTCTTTCGCTTTGCCTTGTCAAAACGGCTTAGGTCTGCTTCTGCAAGCAAGTCTGCAGATTTTGGTTTCTCTTTCACCTTACCATCTTCCAATAAACTCAAAGGCTTTTCGCCCTGACGGTTCATTGCTATGATTTCTTGAGCTCGTTCTGCTGTAATCGTTTCGAGGTTGGAAGCCATATTCTTATCTGAAGAATAGGTGATAAGACCTGCAAGAATATCTGTCTTAAACTGGTAGAAATCTCCGTCAGCAGTTTGCAGAACAATATCCTTGGCAGGAATTTTCTTGCCTGCTTCCACATAGTTATCTACCTCATAGTTGAGACAGCATTTGAGTTTTGCACACATACCAGCCAATTTCTGAGGGTTGAGAGAAATGTCCTGGAAGCGGGCTGCGTTTGTACTTACACTCACAAAGTTTTTCATCCAAGTGGCACAACAGAGTTCTCGTCCGCAAGGTCCTGTACCACCGATGCGTCCTGCTTCCTGTCTTGCTCCGATTTGTTTCATTTCGATGCGCACATGGAAAGTATCTGCCAAAACCTTGATGAGTTGTCGGAAATCGACACGCTCGTCGGCAATATAATAGAAGATAGCTTTGTTGCCGTCTCCCTGATATTCCACATCGCCAATCTTCATCTTCAGTCCAAGATCTTTCGCAATCTGTCGGCTCTGAATCATGGTGCCGTGCTCACGGCTCTTGGCTTCCTTGCACTTCTCGATATCTACAGGCTTGGCAATTCGATAGATGCGCTTGATGTCATCTGCAGATTTGAGATTGGCTTTCTTGATTTGCAATTTCACCAATCTTCCTGTAAGAGTAACCACACCAATGTCATGGCCAGGACTTGCCTCCACCGCCACGACATCCCCTTTTTTCAGGTCGAGGTTGTTGACGTTGTGATAATATGCCTTTCGGGTGTTCTTAAACTGCACTTCCACAAGGTCTGTGCTTTCGGCATTGCCTGGCACATCGGCAAGCCAGTCGTATGTGTTCAGTTGTCGGTCTTGGCGTCCTACTGCTTTGCAGCAGAGACCTCGGTCGCAACCATTCCACATTCTGAATTTCATATCCTTGTAATCCACAATAATCTGATTTTAATAGTGTATATTTTATGATGTATATGTTGTATTGTACAAATTCTCTATGTACAATGAATATTTCTTATCTGATAATCGTCTTTACTGACTCTTGATTCCGCATTCTTCAATCGTTATTTTCTGATGAGCAATACGATGATTTTGAGAGCCAGATCGAAAAAGACTATTTTGGCATTGGCATTTTGCCCAATATCCCTTTTGCATTCATCGAAGAGGTTGAATATATCGATGATATTAGCCTCGTTGATGAAACGGGCGAAATTCTTGGCGAAATTCTCTTCCTCTTGCGTCATGTAAATCAGTTCTTCCTGCCGGAAATTGTACATGAAACTTTCTCTGAGCATGTGCGTGAAATAATCAAGCATACGTTTCTGTTTTTCTCGTCCGAAAGTAGCTACTACTTCGCTCCACTTCTTGAGGTCGTGGATATTGCGCATGTAGGCAAGTCGCATGAGCATGATAAACATGTCCAGATGCTGCCTGTTCTCATTGCCGGCATTGAGTTCTTCGATAGCCGCATTCCAGTTGCCATGTGCGATGCGTGCGATGCGATGGGCATTCTCTTGCTCTAATCCTCTTCTGCTGATGAGTGCTTCTTCCATCTCTTCATCAGAAATCTTCTTGAAATCGATTCTTTGAGTACGGCTTCTGATGGTTTCGAGGAGCAATTCCGGTTCTTCACTCACCATGATGAAGTAGGTCTTGGCAGGCGGTTCTTCCAAAAGTTTCAATATCTTGTTGGCACTCGTAATATTCATGCGCTCAGGAAGCCAGATGAGGCTTACCTTATTGCCTCCGAGTACCGACTTGAAATTGAGTTTGCGGGAGATTTCGTCAGTCTCTTCTACAGTAATGATAGCCTGCTTGTTGAAGTCTGCATCATTTTTCCCCATTTTCCTCATCCATTGGTCGATCTGGAAGTAAGGACCTTCGGCAAGCAATTCTCGCCATTGGGTAATGAAGTCGTCGCTGATAGGCTTGTGTTCACTTCCCATATCAGATGTTTTGATGGTAGGGAAGGTGAAATGGAGGTCTGGATGTTCCCATTTCTTGAGCATGGCACTGGTACGGCGTTCAGCGTCTGTAGGAGTAGAAGCATTCTCTTCCATTTTTTCTCCCATCAGATAGCTGGCGAAAGCCAAAGCTACAGCCATCTTGCCGCAGCCTTTAGGACCGCAGAACATGATGGCATGAGGAATACGTTCTTCCTCTGCCATCTGCATCAGTCGTGCCCATACTTCTTTCTGACCTATTACTTCGCTAAACTTCATATTATAGTATTTTTTGTAGGAGTAAACTCCGTTTTCTTATTTTATATCTTTTCTATTTAAAACGTTTAAACCAACTTCTTTTTTTACCAATTCCTTTTATATAAAGAATTTTATTATTTAGTTCATGTTTCTAAAACGTCTTTAGCGTTTTTTGAAATCTCTCGCTTAAAACAGAGTCTTTGCAATTTGTTTTACACTCTCCACTGCGGAGACGGTGAAGAAATGAACATTATTGTAACCGTGCTCGAAGAGGTCTTTCACTTGAGCAGTTGTCCATTCAATACCAAGTTCTTTTGCGTCTTCATCAGTCTTACACTTCAAGACTTCCTGTGCCAGTTCCTCTGGAATGTCGCAATGGAAAGTCTTAGGTACAACGGTAAGTTGTGACAGTTTTGCGAAAGGCTTGATGGCAGGAATGATAGGTATGGTGATACCCATTTTTCTTGCCTTTTCCACGAAATCATAGAATTTCTGATTGTCGTAGAAGAGTTGGGTTACAGCATAGGCTGCGCCCAATTGTTGTTTCTCCAGAAGGTGCTGCATGTCCATCTCCAGATTTGGAGCTTCCTCATGCTTCTCCGGATAGCAAGCTACGCCACAGCAGAATTTTTCTCCCGGGTGTTTGATAGGAGTACCATCCATGAAGAAGCCATCATTGAATTGGTTGACTTGCTTCAAGAGGTCTGTAGCATGCATGTGACCATTTGCGGTCGGGGTAAACTGGCGGTCATCCTTCGCCTTGTCTCCACGCAGTACGAGGAGATTTGAAATGCCTAAGAACTGGAGGTCGAGCAGTTCATACTCGATATCTTCCTTGCTGGCTCCACTACAAATGACATGAGGAATAACCGGAATGTCGTATTTGTTTTGGATGGCACCTGCAATCGCAACTGTACCTGGGCGGCGACGCACACGCTGGCGGGTAAGCAAGCCGTTGTCCAACTCCTTATAGACGAACTCGCTGTGGTGCGTGGTGATATTTATAAATCGAGGGTTAAATTCCTTCAGGGCATCGATGGTGCGGAAGAGTGCTGCCGTACCATTTCCCTTCAATGGAGGAAGAACCTCAAATGAAAAACCTTTCTCTTGGGCCCCGTTATTCAGAAATTCTGTTATGTTCATCTTCTTTATTTCTTTTTGTAATATAGGGTGTAATTTGAATGTTGAATAGACTCTGAGGGCCTTACTTTTGCGGATGACAAAGTGTATAGCCCTATTTGTTTGCAAAAATACAAAAAAATAGGCTGAAAGACGAAAAAATAAGGAGCAAAACGAAAAAATAAAGAGCAAAAATGAAAAAATATGGGGAAAAACGAAAGATGAACGTAATATTTTATAAGAATCGTGTAATATTTGTGGAAAAATAGCGTAATTAAGTATAGTTTTACAAACTATTCTAAAACAGATACGATTTAAACCTAAAACTATGGAACAGAATCAAAATGGCTCTAAAACCTATCTTATCTCAATTGTGATGGTCGCTGTATTGGGTGGCTTGCTCTTCGGTTATGATACCGCTGTAATTTCGGGTGCCGAAAAAGGCTTGCAAGCTTTCTTCAAGGGCGCAAGTGATTTCGAATACACGGATTTCATGCACGGATTTACATCCTCAAGTGCATTGATTGGTTGTATCATCGGTAGTGCTCTTTCTGGTCTCTTCGCCAGTAATTTAGGACAATACCATTCGTGGCGCTGCTGTTGCCATCGCAGTTGCCTTCCAGTGGATTTTCAACTTTATTGTCAGCTCAACCTTCGTTCCGCTGTTTAATATGCATTTGGTAGAAGGAGATGATTTCGGTCATTGGTTTACCTATGGGCTTTATGGAGCAATCTGTATTTGTGCAGCCCTCTTTGTGTGGAAACTTGTGCCAGAGACAAAGGGAAAGAGCCTGGAGGATATGAGTAAACTCTGGAGAAAGGAATAATGCTATAAAGGAAACAATACTTTAGAGGAAACAATGCATTAAAGTAAAGTGTTTTAATGTAAAGATGGCTTTAAAACATTTATGATCAGTAAAAAGACGAGGCGCAAGCATCTTCACGATGGTTGCGCCTCTTTACGTTTTTATATTTTATATAAGAGAGTATTAACTATGCATATATTTGATAGTTTAATTCTTTTCTTGATAATATTTTTATTGTTTTGATGTCACTTTATTGCGACAAGCAAAACTTACAATTGGCTGTGAATTTATAGAATTCTTAATGTAGTTGGTCTGTGCGCCATCTACAAAGATGCGGGTAAGATAGAATGGGAAACCGATTTGCTTGGTTGACCAAATGCAGCCGCCTGTATAGTAAGAGGAGGTAGTGAATTCCAATACAACCTTATGCTCTTTAGCATCTGAACCATATGTAAGGTTGAGGTTGATAGGACTTGGATAAGCATAAAAATATGCTTGGTTTGTCTGACTGTTTGGTAAAACCATGTACTTTCCTGTCACAGTCCTGTCTTCTACCTTACTGATGGCTTCCTTCAATTCTGGATTAGAGATGTGCTCAGCAAGTTTCTTGATAGGGAAATTGCTGATGGTAAATGTACTATCATTACGCATACTGAAATAGCATTCTGTCTCTACAGAATCTGCCTGGTTCTTAACGTCAGCATCATTCTTGTGATCGAATAAGAGTACCAGATTAGGATAAGAACCAGCCATTTTCGTTTGGTAAGCATCTTGCTGCTCCTTTGTAAGGAGGCTATAGCCGTTATCATCACCTGTATTACATGAAGTGAAAGTTAGTGCTGTGAGCAATACAGCAACTAAAGATAGCAATGTAATTTTTTTCATTTTCTTATGTTTAATTGTTATTATACTATTTTCCTACCTTTTTGATAAAGAATTTGGTAATATATGATTCTTTTTTATTCTTTCCTTTGTTATAAACCCCAAATAACAAGAATCTTGCATTAGATAGTGGTTAATTAATGTTAATAATATTTTTCTGTCTATTTTCTTGCTTAGTTAGAAAACATTATGTACCTTTGCATGTGTAATAATATGGTAGTGTAAACCTAAGCTTATATATATAAGAAATTAGTAAACATGGATTATAGCGCAACACAAAAATATTGGTTGTATCTTCGCCCCAATTGCCGGAGAGAATTGAAGGTGAGAGATTATTTCGACAGCAGAGGGACAGAGTGTTTTGTGCCTATGCATAAAGTCGTGAGGGTAATTCATGGAAAAGAGATACTCATGGATGTTCCTGTCATGGGAAATATGGTCTTTGTCAAGACTTCTTATGAAAATATGTTGGAAGCAAAGTCTGCACTCGAAGCTTTGGGAATACCAGTCATGCTTCGCATGGATTCCGTTCATCATACTCGTCCCATTATCATTCCAGACAAGCAGATGGAAGATTTTATCAGGGTTTGCAATGATCAGTTCAGCCGTTTTGTAGATGGACGTTATTCTGATAATCTTGAAAAGAACGATTATGTAGAGATTATTTCCGGACGATTTGCCGGGGTACGTGGTTATTATGCCAGACCCTTCAAGGACAAGTGTGTGGTATGTGTGGTAGAAGGACTTGCTGTCTGCACAACGTATATTCCTGCTTATGCATTGAAAATCATAGAAAAAGGAAAATAAAAGTAGTTGGGGACTTGTGGTTTTTCGGTAAATGATATTTTTAATAATTAGGTAAACTAAAATAATCAGTATGAAAAAGTTAAATAAGTTTGTGTTGAAATCTCTTGTATTGCTCTTTGCATTCTCTATTGCTGTGAGTTGTGGAGAGAGCAAGTCAAACCAGAAAGTCTTGTTTGATAAAATTGTTTCTAAAGCAGGCAAGACGGTTTCTGAAATAGACAAGACTGCTTCTGAGATAGATAAGGCGGTTTCTGAAATAAATCAGGTGGCTTCTGAAGCAAACCTGTCTTCCTCGAAAACAAGTGGAACTTCTGTAGCAGAAGGTAATTTTGATGGTTTGGAAATTCCTGTTTATACGAAGGGCACCTTGTCGGAAACCATCAGAAAGCGCTATTCCTATACTGTTTCTTACAATCATGAGATGAAAAATCCTAATTGGGTAGCTTGGACAATCTCTGCAGAGCATGCTTCTGGTAAAGTACAGCGTATGGCTTTTCAGGATGATGAAGATATGCCTGATCCAAAGGGCTATCTGTCTGATTATTATAATAGCGGGTATGATAGAGGTCACATGTGTCCTGCTGCTGATAATAAATGGAGTGAGAAAGCTATGGAAGATTGTTTCTTGATTACCAATATGTGTCCACAGGATAATGGGTTGAATCGTGGTATGTGGAATAGTATTGAGCAGCAATGCCGTTCGTGGGCTGTAAAATACGGAAAGGTCTATGTGGTATGTGGTCCTATTTATCTGAATCAGCAGCATCGCAAAATAGGAAAGAATAAAGTTGTGGTTCCTGAGGCTTTCTTTAAGGTAGTCCTTCGTATGGGGGATTATCCTCAAGCTATTGGTTTTATCTGTAGGAACCAGTCTCAGAAAGGAAGGAAAAAGACAGACTTTGTCAATTCTATCGATGAAGTAGAGCGAATTACTGGCTACGATTTCTTCTCTAAATTGCCTGATAATATAGAGAATAAGGTGGAAGCCAAAGCGGATATGAATCAATGGTAACAGATAAACTTACAATGTATAAAAAGAGGGTGTGTCATAAGTCTGTGACGCACCCCTTTTTATTTTTTTGCCTTTTCACAGATACGAAATCTTTAAAAAACATTTTTATTTACAACAAAGCCCAAACTTTCACAAGCTCGGGCTTTGCCTTTCCGCAAAAGTTTTGTATCTTTGCAGAAAACTTCTTTAAGTATGGCAAATTTAGATAAAATTTCCGAATTATAGTATAATAAAAAACTTCAATGATTTCCCTCGAATTGTGCGAAATTAGCCTCGTTTTTCGAGAAATCAAGACCACAACTGCAAAAAATCCTACTAACGTGCTCTGAGTCACAAAAATATTTATTATCTTTGAAGCAGTGTTCGTTTACTGATTTTTTTAACTTCAAAAATGTAGGCTTATAAAAGCAGTATGTGGTCTTGACGTGCACAAAGATAGTATTTTTCTTTGTATTTTGCACAGTGATGGTGAATTATTTGAGCAAGTTTTCGGTGTTTTAACATTTCAGCTGGAAAAATGCCGGAAATTGCTCCAAAAGCATCGTGTTTCTGAGGTTTGTATGGAGAGTACCAGTATCTATTGGATACCAATATGGCGTGTGCTTTCTCCTCATTTTACTCTGCGTCTGGTAAATCCTTATTTCATCAAGCAACTTCCAGGTCATAAGAGCGATGTCAAGGATGCCCAGTGGATAGCAGAATGTACAATGAAGGAATTGGTTAGAGGAAGTTTCGTTCCTCCAGAGATTATTCAACAGCTTCGCCAGTACGACCGCCGAATCTTTGACCTCAATGTGGAGATTGTCCGTAAGGTTTCCAAGGTGGACGGCGTACTCCAACGTTGCAATATCCGCTTGAGCAATTATGTATCCAACATCGAGTGTAAAAGTTACCGCGATGTCGTGCGCAGGCTCTCGGAAGGTGTCACAAATCCAAACGAGCTGATGAAGCTTGTTCATGGTCGCATAGTCAATCGTCATGGTGCGGAGACGATATTAGCCTCATTGACAGGCGTTGTCTCCCAGGCAGAAATAGATGTACTGCGCCAACTCCACGCCAACAACGGATGACCATGATATACCTTTCATGATAAAGCTATTATCTTTGTGATGGGTTTAGACCTCGTTTGCAAATTAACTTAATGTCATGGGAGGCTATGGAAGTCAGTATGAGTAAAACTCGAAGAGGAAAGTATACTGATAATTGCATTTGCTATGTAAGCAAGTGCAAGGGAGACATGCGCCTTTATTTACGAAGAAAAGGCAAACTCCCTTGTTTTAGTTACCTTGTGCGAGGGAAATCATTTTCGTTTTATAGAGGTAAGATACAATATCATTTCTGATAAATCATAAGACATTTTACCGAATGATTTACCATTTTTACTTATAAAGGTCAGGATGGTATCATTTTTACGTAAAATAGTGTTAAATGATAAGAGAAAGGGGGTATTTGTGATACAAGAGATAAATGATTTGCAACGTAAAGGAATGAAATTTCGATGATTTTCATTACCTTTGCACCATCGTTCCTTCTTCCCAGTCGTGGAGAGTGAGCGAGAGGAAGTGTATCGCCAAGCATTGAAGTCGAAGGTGGTCTATCTCAAGACGAGTTGTGTTTTCCGCCTCCATCAAGACCGTGCCACCTTGTCTTATAGCGTGGATGGCAAGAACTGGGTGGAAGCCATCCGTGACTTCAAGATGATTTTCGATTATAGGCGATTCTCCATGGGCACTCGCTTTGGCATCTACAATTACACTACCAAGAGCAAGGGAGGCTATGTGGACGTCGAGAACTTTACGTATATCAAACTTTAAACTATAAACTATAAGATTATGCCAAGAGCTACAGGACCTATCGGTTACATAGAGCATCGCTCTCCTCGCACGGATGAGAACGGTAAGTATATCATTCATCCACGGTTCGTGCAGAAGGAAATGTACGATGCAGAGAAGATGGCGCACGACTCGCAAGGTCGGTGTATGGCAAACGGAGCGCAGTTTGTCTCGGTGATGGATACCATCGAGACGTTGACGCTCCAAGCCTTGGGCAGGGGCGATGCCGTACGCATCGGTGACATCTGCACCATTCGTCCGAAGTTGCGAGTACGTCACCATAAGGATGAGAATGGGGTGGAGTACAAGAAGACTTACCATGAGGGCGAGCTGATTCCTGCCAATGAGGTGGAGGTGTGTGGCTTTGAGATTCAGCCCACCAAGGAGTTTATGGATGAATTCGACCGCCATCATTATGGGGAATGTAGCCGTCAGATGTGGAGTTTGAAGATGCCTGCTTCTTCCCAGGACAAGGAGGAGGCGTATGTGCAGAAGATGTGTGAGGAGCAAGGTTATATCACGGTGAAGGACTTCGTCAGCCACTTCGGTGTGACGAACTATCATGCTCGCAAGGTATTGGAGGGCTACTGCGAGATGCCAGCCGGTTGGCTTCGTGCCATCAAGGAAGGTCCGATGGTGCTGTATAAAATGAGAAAGGTGGAGAGATAGGAGGTAGCTGAGGTCATGACGGCTCTTAGGCTTGTGAGGATTCTCTTATAGGCTTGTGAGGAGTCGCCTATAGGAGCGTCGGGATGCGCTTATAGCTCCGTCGGGGTCGTCGCTGGAGTCGGCTGAGCGGCTGACGGGAGTGGAACGAGCGTCCTACGGGAGTCAGCTGCTCGTTCCACGGTAGTGACACGCCCTTTGGACGTACGTTCCCATCCGCTCTGGTCGTACGTCGATATCCCCTATAGACGTACGTCCACATCCCCTTATGTCGTGCATCCATCCCTTTTGTGAATGTCATCCTTACCATTTCTGGAAGCACATTTCAAGATAAAGCCCAATATTTTGCAGAAAATCTTCTGATTATTTGCTAATACCAAATCTTTTCGTTACTTATGCGGTGTGAATATTAAAAGATTCCTATCATCATCATCGATGAGGAACACATGTTTGCCGGCAAACTCGCCAATAAAAGCGAGAAGGTATTGAAGACCATCAATCCGAAGGTGGAGATTCGTATCTCTGCCACTCCTGTCACCACCCGACAAGGACTCGTCTGCTGATGGAGGGGATGGCTATGCTGCGGAAAACGTTTATGCTAAGAACCGAAAGGCGGTGGAAGATAAGATTACCTTCAAGGTGCATAGCATCGGCATCGACTTGGTGGAAGACCTCTTCCAGCTCTTCGAGACGGATGCCGTGAAGGTGATTCTCTATCATACCAACAAACCTGTGCTCATCGACTTGATAGACAGAGCCTTGGGACGTTATCTGAAGATTCTTGCAGAAATGAAATCCCAAATTTTAAGTAACTAAAATCATTTTGTATCGTATCTTCTGACATTCTTACGATGCTCGCTGCGTACCAATGATGGCAGAAATGTCGTATTTGTGATATTTTGAGACAATTCTTATATTTTCTGTTGTAAATGAGTTGCAGAAAATGGTAGGTTTTATTCTAATTTTGCAAGCAGAATCAACAAAACTTCATACAATGCAAAACAAAATTAGAAAAAAACTGATGTTGGCTCTCTTGCTGACACTCTTTTCATCCACTTGGGTGGATGCTCGTTCTTATGTACTCAACTATTCTAAACCCTCAGAAAAATGGATGGGGTCCATGCCTTTGGGAAATGGGAGACTGGGTATGATGGTATATGGTGGCAGTCAGACGGAGACGATAGCGCTCAATGAGGTCACCTTGTGGTCCGGTCAGGAAGATCCTGATGCTAACAATCTCTGTGGTCCTGAAAACCTGAAGAAGATGCGCCAGGCATTCTTGGATGGTGACTTGGTAAAGGGCAATGAGTTGGGAAATCAATACTTGAGTGGACATGGGAAGAGCTTTGGAACGCATCTTCCTTTCGGTGACATCAAGATTCATTTCCTGAACCGTCAAGGCGAAGTGACACGTTATCATCGTTCGTTGAATCTGAACCAAGCCGTAGCTTCTGTCTCTTATGATTGTGGCAAGGTGACTTATTTGCAAGAATATTTCGCTAGCAATCCAAATCAAGTGGCAGTGATACGCCTTTCTGCCAATAAAAAGAAACAGATTTCTTTCGCTTTGTCGATGGAGATGTTGCGTTATCATCAAATATCCGTGTCAAACCAACAGATAGACATCCATGGCGACGCTCGCTTTGACAAGAATGGCAAGGGTGGCGTTCAGTTTCGTGGCATTGTAAGGGTCCTTCCCAAAGGTGGAGTGGTAACCCATGACGGCAAGTCTATCATCGTGAAAAATGCAGACGAGGTGACACTCTTGGCTGATGTAAGGACAGATTTCCATCAACCTGATTATCAGTCAGTTTGTGAGAATAATATCTCAAAGGCGAGCCTGTTGGCTTATTCATCCTTGCGAAAGAAGCATGTGGAGGATTTCGCAAGATTGTTCAATAGAATGGATATAGACCTGGGTGTAGCAGTGGATGTCAACAATGACACCGAGCATTTGTTTGCTGATGCAAGGGGAGGCAAGCCTTCTCCATCGTTTGATGCCTTGTTCTTCCAGTATGGTCGCTATATGTTGCTTTCGTCATCACGTGAAAACTCACCATTGCCAGCCAACTTGCAAGGTATCTGGAATGACAATCTCGCTTGCAATATGCCTTGGACTTGCGACTATCACTTGGACATCAACATACAACAGAATTACTGGTCTGCCAACATCGCCAATATGGAAGAGGCCAATGTGCCACTGTTCAAGTATTTGGAACTCCTTTCTAAGTATGGACACGAAACGGCTCGTAAGATGTATGGATGCGATGGTTGGGTAGCCCATACTATTAATAATGTGTGGGGAGATACTGCTCCTGGTGGTGGTGTCAGTTGGGCGATGAATGTGACGGCTGGCGCTTGGATGGCTACACAACTGTGGGCACACTATGATTTCACGCAAGATAAAGAATGGCTTCGCAAACAAGGCTATCCACTCATCAAGGAAACGGCTAAGTTCTTTGTAGATTATATGGTGAAAGACCCGAAGACTGGTTATCTCTTGACAGGTCCTAGCATTTCTCCAGAAAATGGCTTCAAGACGGCAGATGGGCATGACTATTGTTTGTCGATGATGCCAACCATCGACCGTGCCGTAGTCTATGACATCTATCAAGCTTGCATTAAGTCGAGTGAAATCTTGGGTGTGGATGCCGATTTCCGTGCTCGCTTGCAGAAAGACATCCAGTTGTTGCCACCTTATAAAATAGGTGATGATGGTACGCTCAACGAGTGGTTGCTTGACGTGAAGCGTTCCGATATATCTCATCGCCATGCGTCACATCTCTTGGGATTGTATCCTTTTGGTGAGATTTCTCCAGAGAAGACACCTGCTTTGGCAAAGGCATGCGAGGTGTTCCTCGACAAGCAGACACACCATGGTCAATGGGAAGATACCGAGTGGACACGTGGCAACATGATCAATTTCTATGCTCGCTTGAAGAATGCCCCAGAAGCCTATCAGTCGTTGGTGGGATTATACACGGGCTTTATGCGTGAAAACTTGATGACCGTCTCTCCTGCAGGTGTTGCTGGTGCAGAGGAAGACATCTTTAGCTTTGATGCCACTGAGGCTGCTGTCTCTGGTATGTGTGAGATGATTCTTCAGAGTTATGATGGCTATCTCGATTTCTTGCCAACGCTTCCTGCGGAGTGGAAGAATGGAAGTATCAAAGGTATCTGCGCACGTGGTGGAATCGTTGCCGACATTACTTGGAAAGATGGTAAGGTGGTGGCTGCTTCTTTGAAGAGCAAAAGCGACCAGAAGGTGCGTTGTAGAATCAATGGCTCCTTCAAGACTTATGACTTGAAGGCGGGTAAAGTACTGAAACTCTAGATCATATTAGATATTGTAGCAGGGATAGGAGAAATGTCGAAAAGGATGGATTTGACATAATTTTTATATTTTTTGCTACAATTTTTTTTGGTGACAAACGGAAAAGTTAGTAATTTTGCGCTGCAAATAACAATAAAATACCTAAATATGAAACAGTTTAGATTTTCACTTTTCATGCTGATGCTCTTTTTGACATTAGGGCTTCAGGCACAAGACATCACCGTGAGAGGTGTTGTGCTGGATGAAACCTCTGAACCTATCATAGGTGCAACGGTAAAGGTAGGCAATTCCTCTTCTGGTACCGTGACCGACCTGAATGGTTCCTTTAGTTTAAAGGTAAAGAAAGGCAGTTTGGTTTCCGTCTCTTATATCGGATATGATACTCAATCGGTCAAGGTGACGGGTGAGAGTATGAAGGTTATTCTTAAGGAGAATGTCAATACGCTTGACGAGGTGGTACTCGTAGGTACCGTCATGAAGAAGAGCGATTTGACGGGTGCTGTCGTGGGTGTGGATGCCAAGATCCTTAAGGAACGTCCAGTCAACAATGTCAATGAGGCGCTCCAAGGCAAGGTGGCTGGTGTGTTTATCACAACCCCAACTCGTCCTACCGACGATGCCTCCATCCGTATCCGTGGTATCAATACCATCAATGGCTCTACCGACCCTATCTATGTGGTGGATGGTCTTGTCATGGACAATAGCTATTCGGGTTTCAGTGCCGTCAACTTGAATGATGTGGCTTCTATTGAGGTGCTCAAGGATGCTTCGGCTACCGCACTCTATGGCTCTCGTGGTTCCAATGGTGTCGTAGTCATCACTACCAAGAAAGCTGCCAAAGGCGAGGGTAAGGTGACATACGATGGATGGTTTGGTGTGCAAACCTATGCCAATACACCTAAGACAATGGGTACGAAAGACCTCTTCGAACTTCGTAAGGAAGCCTATGTGAATGGTTTCAAGCAAGTGAACCCTACAGGCAACGTGGAAGAATATATCAATAACGTGGTGATGGGAAGTAACCAGGTCTTTGCTGATTATGAGAAGGAAGCTTACCAGAACAACTTCAACAGCGACTGGTTGGATGCAGTGGATCGTACAGGCTTCCAGCAGAATCACATGGTGAGCTTCTCCAATGCCTCAGAGAAGAGCAACTTCTACTTCAGTGTAGGTTATATGGACAACAAGGGTATGATTAAGAAAAGCGAGCAGAAAAAATATACCGCTCGTATCAATGCCGACCACATGATCAAGAGTTGGTTGAAGGTGGGTACCAACACCTCCTTCACACGTACGGAGAACTCATTGGTGGATGATGGCGTGATGAATCGTGCTCGTAGTGCCAATCCGATGTTGGCTGTCGATGAAAACATCCCAACCTTGAACTGGCAGGGAGTCTTCGACCAAAACAACTTTAATCCGATTCGTTCTTTACAAGTAGATAATGACTTGAAGTATAACCGACTCTTGTCTTCTAACTATATCAATATCAATCCTATCAAGGGATTGAACTTCCGCTCTACATTCTCTATAGACTACGCTTATAAGCAGCAGAACGTCTATACACCTAACGACATCTACGAGAGTGAGCGAAATGGTACGCAAGGTGAGGCGAAAGATAATCGCGACTCACGTATCGTTTGGCAATGGGATAACTCCTTGTCGTATGATTTCACGATCAAGGAGCATCATTTCAATGCGATGTTGGGTACATCTGCTAGCAGAACCAACTTCAGTTATCTGAATGGTACTTCTCAGGGTTATGCTTCCAATCTCTTCGGCTACCACAACTTGGGTGCTGGTTATAAGAGAGACCAGCGTGACTTGGGCTCAGGGTTCTCGGAGAATACACTTTCTTCTGTCATCGCCCGTGTCACATGGAACTATCTGAGCCGATATATGGTGACAGCCACCGTTCGTTTTGATGGCTCTTCCAAGTTTGCCGCAGGCAACAGATGGGGTACATTTCCTTCATTCTCTGCTGCATGGAATGCCAATGAGGAGAAGTTCTTGAAGGACTTGAATATCTTCTCGCAGTTGAAGGTGCGTGTGGGCTATGGTATCGTGGGTAACCAGAATATCGATGACTTTACCTACCTGTCACTCTACAATCCTACTTATAGCGGTACAATGGACAAGGGCTATACCTTCTCGTTTGTCAGCAACGGTCGTCGTGCGACACCTAACATCAAGTGGGAAAAGCAGCACCAGTTCAACTTCGGTCTTGACATGGGTTGGTTGGACAACCGCTTGCGCTTGACTTTAGATGCTTTCTACATCAAGAATAAGGACTTGCTCATGAGCCATTCTTTGCCTACTACTACAGGTTACACCTATACGGTGGAGAACATCGGCGCCATTGAGAACAAGGGTGTGGAGTTGGCATTGGGAGCTACCATCATTCGCAAGAAAGACTTGGAGTGGAATGTGAACGCCACCTTCTCTCACGACAAGAATAAGGTGACCAAGCTATATGGCAATACCAATGTGCTCTACAATGTAGATAACGACCGCAACATTCAGAACGAGGGCAACCTCTTTGTGGGCGAATCTCGCAATACGCTCTATATGTGGCGTACTGGTGGTATTGCACAGGTGGCTGATATGGACCGTCTGAACAGAATCAATTTCAATGGTTACAATGTCAATCCTGGAGACCTTTATCCACTAGACGTGGAAGACAATGGCGAAATCGACCAGAACGACCGCGTCGTCATCGGTTCTACCGACCCTAAGTTCTATGGCGGTTTCTCTACCGACATTACTTATAAGGGATGGTCGCTCAATGCGGTATTCAATTATTCTTATGGAGCCAAGAAGTTGAGCCCATGGTACACCGGTCTGATGACAAGTGTAGGTACTACCAACGCTTCAGTCGATTTGCTCGACCGTTGGAGCGAGACGAATACCAATGCCAAGTTCCCACGTGTGATTACAGGTGTGGATTACAACCATTACAATGCAGGGCAGATGGACTTCTGTGTGCAGAAGGCTTCCTTCTTGCGCCTGTCGGCTTTGACCTTGGCATACAACTTTGACAAGAGCTTGATTCAGAAGATTCATTTGTCAAACCTTCGCCTTTACTTTACAGGTTCCAACCTCTTCTGCATCACAGACTATAAGGGGTATGATCCTGAGACAGGTGACTGGTATCCACCTACGAGAATGTTTACCTTCGGTATCAATCTTGCGTTCTAATAACCTCTAATTCTTCAGACAATGAATAAGACGATTATCAATATAGCATTGGCAAGTATGTTGCTGATGAGTGCAACATCTTGCTCCGACTTTTTGGATGTGAAGCCTACAGGCTCACTGACAGAGGATGAAGTTTTTGCTGACATCAATAATGTGGAGCCTCTTGTCACAGGTTTGTACAAGAGCTACAGAGGGTGTAAGGAAGGTCGCAATGGCTTGATGAGTTCCTTGGGTACTGACGAGACGCAGCAAGGCAACTTCCAGTTGATATCCTCTGGCGACCAAGCGGGTATGGATAAATACAATGGACAGCTCAATCCTACCTCTACCCAAGTGAAAGCCATCTGGGACAATCGATGGCCAGCTGTGACTTCGGCAGCTAAGGCTATCTATGCCCTCAAGCGTACCACTCCTTCGGCGAAGGCTACGCAGTTGATGGGTGAGGCTAGCTTTATGAGAGCAATGTTGATGTATGAGTTGACCATGTATTGGGGACGCATTCCTATCATTGATATGGATAGAACCCAAGAGTTGGGTGGTGGTCCACAACCAGAGAAAGACGTTTGGGAATACATACTCAGTGATTTTCAGGAAGCGGTCAACGACTTGCCTAACTCATACGACAATGAGCCACAGCGTGCCACCAAGGGTGCAGCACTCACCATGTTGGGCAGGGCTTATATGTCGGCTCCAGAGAGCACAGGACTTCGTGATTACGAGAAGGCTGACGAGTGCTTCAAGCAAGTGATGTCGATGGGGTATGAGTTGGTCGACAACTATGCTGACCTCTGGAGATACGACAATCCAAATACCAAGGAGTCTATCTTCGAGCTCCAGTTCGACTGTAAGTGGCCTGATTGTAATTACTGGGAGTTTGATATGGGTTCACGTGCTTGCGACTCTTGGTTTGGGCAGGGTTGCTCATTCTCAGGTTACGACTTCTTGTTGCCAACTCCATTTGCTAGAACCAAGCAGGGCGAGGGTGGACTTTGGGAAGAAGGTGACAAGCGATTTGATTCTTGCATCCGTACAGACTTTACTTATTACACCAATAAGTATTCGGGCGATGAGAGCAAGTATGAGTATGTGACACCAGACTTGTCGAAGACTTCTTGGACCGGAACCACTGACGAGTTGGCACCTCATATCAAGAAATGGGAAGACTTCCGTACCGACTACCAGTCAGGCTTGGGTATCAACAATATGTGGAATTCTGGTAAGAATTATCCAATGATACGTTATGCCGATGTTCTTCTCCTTCATGCAGAGTGCTTGAATGAATTGGGACAAACCTCAGAGGCTGTCACTCTGATCAACAACACGATTCGCAAGCGTGCTTTTGGTGGTACACTTCCTGCCGACAAGGTTTGGAATACAGGTATGAGCAAGGAGGAATGTTTCAATATGCTGATGGATGAACGTATGCGTGAGCTTTGCTTCGAGCAATGGCGTCGTATCGACTTGATACGTACAGGAAAGTTGGTAGAACTAACTCTCAAGCGTAATGAGTGGGCGAAGCAGTCGGGCACCATGCAAGCATTCCATGTGCATTATCCTATCCCTGATACGGAGATCAAGACCAATGAAGACTTTACTCTGGATGACCAGAATGAGGGATATGCAAAAGATACAGCAACTAAATAGCTCCAAATATATTCAATAGGTTATCATCTGTTAGTTAGGTTTATTTTTAAACTCAAAAAGAGGATATGTCGAAAAGTAAATGTATCCTCTTTCTTTTTTATCATTCAAAAACAGAAAGTCAATGCAACTTAAACAAAGATTACTCATAGCGGCTGGCTTGATGGCCTCGTTAGTTCCAGCGCAAGCTTTTGTACAAGTGCGTACTCTCCATGATGGATGGAAGGTGCGTAATGCTTCTTCCGAAATTTGGCATGAGGCACAAGTACCAGGTAACTTACATCTCGACTTGATGCGTGCCCACGTCATCGATGATCCTTTCTATCGACTCAATGAGCGTAGTGTGCAATGGATAGATAAGGAAAACTGGATGTATGAGACTTATATTACTCCTACAGAAGCAGAGTTGGATGCAAAAAATCAGGAAATCGTCTTCAAGGGATTGGATACCTATGCAGACATTTACCTCAATAGCCAACGGCTCGTTTGTGCCGACAACATGCACCGTGAGTGGCGTTGCAATGTGAAAGGTATCTTAAAGCCAGGCAAGAATCATCTGGAGGTTTATTTCAATTCCCCAGTACGTCGTAATATTCCGAAGTTTGATGCGCTCCCTTATCGCCATAACACCGGTCCAGACCAGTCTTGGCTAGGTGGTATCTTCGACAAGACCATCAGTCCTTTTGCTCGTACGGCAAGTTATGAATACGGATGGGATTGGGGACCACGCCTCGTTACCTTTGGTATTTGGCGACCTGTCTTATTAGAGACATGGAATGGACAGAAAATATCCAATGTTTGGCACATCCAGAATGATGTCACGGCGCAAAGAGCCAAACTCTCTACTATCGTGGAAGTGGAGGCTTCCGAGGATATGCCAGATGCTATTGTGGCTATTTCTGCCAATGGAAAGCAGTTGGCTTCACGTGCCACATCCCTGAAGAAAGGAATGAATAAGGTGCGTATGGATTACACCATGAACAAGCCTAGGCTTTGGTGGACCAATGGATTGGGAGAGGCTTACCTTTATGATTTCAAGACGACCTTGAAGGGGAAGGACGGAAAGGTCATTGACTCTGCGACGGAAGACATAGGTATTCGCTCCCTGAAACTGCACAACGATAAAGACAAGTATGGGCATAACCTGTATTTCGAACTGAATGGACAACCTTTGTATGCAAAGGGTTCCGATATGATACCTAATGACAACTTCCTCAGCCGTTGTAATGACTCAGTCTATCACGCTGTGGTAAGAGATGCCAAGGCGGTCAATATGAACATCATTCGTGTATGGGGTGGTGGTGAGTATGAGGATGATGCCTTTTACAAGGAGTGTGATAAGAATGGTATCTTGGTATGGCAAGACTTTATGTTTGCTTGTTGTACTTATCCTGCCGATTCAGCCTTCCTCGCATCCGTTAAGGAGGAAGCCATCTATCAAGTGAAACGCTTGCGCAACCATGCTTGTCTTGCAGTCTTGGTGGGTAACAATGAATGTCAGGATGTATGGTATGGATGGGGCAACAAGAAAAAGCAACTCGACGAGATGGGATATGGCGAGGAGGTAGGCAAGATGCAGCATGCTCTTTTCCATGAACTGCTGCCATCTATCGTCAAGGAATATGCTCCTAATATTACATATCGTCCGTCAAGTCCGTATGCTTTTGAAGATACTCCTAGTGATGGAGTCAATGGCGATGATCACTATTGGGGTGTATGGCACGGCGCTGAGCCTTTTGAGGCATATTATGACCATCGTGTCAGATTTCAGAGTGAGTATGGATTCCAGTCATTCCCTGAATATGAGTCGGTGCTGAGGTATGCTCCTTTTGAATATGACCACAACATCTATTCTGAGGTGATGATGCAGCATCAGAAGGCTGGTACTTATGCCAATCATCGTATCGAGGAATATATGAAGAGATACTATCATGTACCTTCTGACTTCAAGCATTTCTTGTACGTCAGTCAACTGATGCAGGGTGATGGCGTGAAGATGGGTATGGAGGCATATCGACGCGACCGCCCTTATTGTATGGGTAGCATCGTATGGCAGTTGAACGACTGTTGGCCGGTGGCTTCTTGGAGTAGCCGAGACTATTACGGAAGATGGAAGGCTTTGCATTATTTCACCAAGTATGCGTATGATGACATTTTGGTGGCTCCTCGTGTCAAGGTAATCGGTGAGACGAAGAAGCAAGAGAATAAGCAGGTTTCTAATTTGCCTACAGAACAAGGTGGTCAACTCAAGGTGGCTGAAAATACAACATCGAAGAGTGACAAGGAGGTGGAAATCAAGTTGGTCAACGATCGTCGTACCAGTGCCAAGGGTGAGTTGAAGATTCAAACCATCACGATGACTGGGCGAATCGCTCATACAGAGAAATATGCCGTCAAGCTGCCTGCCAATGATGCCATCCACGTGGTGACCCGAAAAGTCAATGATTTGTTAGGCGGTGAAAATCCAGAAAATGTCATCTTCTATATCACTTATCAGACCGGTGGAAAGACCTATTCCAACATCGCCTATGCCGTAAGCCAGAAGGATATGAGCTACCAGAAGGCTCATATCCAGACCATAGTCACCCCTTCTGGTGATGGTTACGATGTCAAGCTGACTACCGATGTCTTTGCCCGTGGTGTCTTCATGTCTATCAAGGGCATCGACAATTTCTTCTCGGACAACTATTTTGATATGTTGCCTGGCTCATCTCGTACCATACATGTGCGTTCCGCAAAAGACTTGGCTACATTCAAGAATGAGCTGGAAGTCGTATCTTTGGTTGATACGTACTGATCTGATAAAGGGCAAAGTGTTTTTTATTTATTGATGAAATGTTATCATCCTAATAAAAATCTGAAGTAAGTATCATACTCTAAAAGAAAAAGAAATATAGAAAATGAAGAAGAAAAATCTATATGTACTATTGGCCAGTGTCCTACTTGTGACATCTCCAATTCATTCAGTATCGGCCCAGAAGGTCGAAAAGAAACAGGCTCCCAAAAGTGCCGCGACTTCCTATTCGTGGCATCCTTGGAGAGGAAAGAAAGTGGCCTATTTTGGCGACTCCATCACTGATCCCAACACGATTCCGGGTACAAGCTTGTATTGGAATTTCCTGCAACAATGGTTGGACATCACTCCGTGGGTCTATGGTGTGAGCGGACGTGAATGGAACGATATTCCACGCCAGACGGATATGTTGCAGCAGGAGCATGGAGACGCAGTGGATGCCATCCTTATCTTCTGTGGAACCAATGATTTCAACAATTCGATTCCCATTGGCGAGTGGTACAATGTGACGGAAGATATAGTCGAGGCTGCCGTGGGAAAACCCAAGGAGACCGTTTTGCGTCGCCATCGCCAGTTCTCTATGAATCCAAATACTTTCCGTGGGCGCATCAACATCGCCATGGACAAGTTGAAACGTACGTATCCAACCAAGCAGATTGTCCTGTTGACTCCTATCCATCGTGCTTATTTCTATTATAGCGACAGCAATGTCCAGCCTGATGAAATGTATCCCAATGGGGCTGGGCTATATATCGATGATTATGTAGCGAGTGTTAAGGAGGCTTCCAACGTTTGGTCTGTGCCTGTCATCGACTTGAATGGATTGTCGGGCTTGTTTCCTCTGGAGGACGCAGGTGCCCAACTGTTCAATAAGAAGGATACCGATCGTCTCCATCCTAACCAGGCTGGCCATGCACGAATGGCAAAGACCCTCCTTTACCAATTGAGTGCCTTGCCATGCTCATTCTAAAAACAATCTTACCATTCGCAAACTAGAAAATATGAAAAGTAACAAGTATTTATTGACATTCGCCCTCTTGGTGGGCAGTATCCATTCAAATGCCGATGGCCTTCGCTGTGCCAAGACCGTCTATTCGCAACCTAATGTCCGTTTTATGCAGAAAGTGCGCACGGATACTTCCGAAGGCATGATAACGGTTAAAAATCTTCCCAAGGGGCTCAAGTGGAATGCCCAGCGCCGCTTGGTGGAAGGAAAAGTCAAGAAGGAAGGTGTCTATTCTTATACCATTTCTTATGTCAATGGTGGAAAAGTGCAAGACGAGAAGGTTACCTTGACGGTTTCCTCACATCTACAGTTGCCACTTCCTTTTATGGGATGGCTCTCTTGGAATACGGTCGAAGGCGATGTCTCTGAGGCAATCGTCAAGCAGGTCGTCGATATGTTTCATGCCAACGGACTCTACGAGGCGGGATGGAACACGGTGATGATGGACGATATGTGGCAGGCTCGTCAGCGTGCTGCCGATGGTAAGCCACAGCCAGATGCCAAGCGATTCCCCAATGGTCTTCGTTACCTGGCCGACTATGTGCATGGCAAGGGGATGAAGTTTGGTCTTTATACGGATGCAGCCGACAAGACTTGTGCGGGTGCCTATGGTTCTTATGGCTATGAGAAAATAGATGCCGACCAATATGCGGAGTGGAATGTGGATGTCGTCAAGTGCGACTATTGCAACGCTCCGTCTGAGCAAGATTCAGCCATCGTGCGTTATGGACGTATGGGCACGTCTTTCCAGCAGGCGAAGCGTCCTCTTACGCTCTATCTCTGTGAGTGGGGTGGAAGAGAACCTTGGCTTTGGGGTGCTGAGGCTGGCGGTAGTTGTTGGAGAATCAGTCCTGATGTCAGGGACGCTTGGACTTGTGAGCCTGGTGGAGCAGGTGTCGTGCAATGTATCGACATCATGAAGAATATTTCAGAGTATTCCGGTGTCAACCGCTTCAATGATTCCGATATGCTTTGTATCGGCTTGCACGGAACAGGTAAGTCTTCCAATGATCTTTGCTATGGTCATCCTGGCATGACGCAAGATGAATATCGTACGCAGTTCGCCTTGTGGTGCATGTGGTCTTCACCGATGGCTCTCTCATTTGATCCTCGTGCCAATACCTTGACGGCTGATGATATGGAGATGTTGACCAATCGACATCTCATTGCGCTCAACCAAGACCGAATGGGACAGCAAGCCGACTTGGTATCAGAGGCTGACGGGTGCATCATCTTTGCCAAGGACTTGGAGAATGGGGACGTGGCTATCTCTGTGACCAATATGACGGATGTGACTCGTAGCGCAGATGTCCAATTGGCACAGTTCTCAGCTCTGGATTCGACCAAGCGTTATCGATGCCAGAATCTTTGGACAGGGGAGTGCACGCAGCCTGTCAGAGGCGGCTTTTCTTGCGAGGTTCGTCCGCACGCCACGCAAATATACAGACTGAGTAAATAACAAACATCAATAAAAGCAATCAACAATGAAAACGAATTTTTTTATGACGATGCTGCTGTGGATGGTCTTTGCCATCTCTGGACATGCAGCGAATGTAGAGATGGATTTGTGGTCTAATGGTGCCCCGACAGCCAATGGTGACGCTTCAGACCAAGCCAAGGTTTGGGTGTATTTGCCAGATGCAGACAAAGCTACAGGACGTGCTGTGGTCATCTGCCCTGGAGGTGCTTATGGATTCTTGGCTATGGATCATGAAGGTCATCTTTGGGCGAATTATTTCAAGAGCCAGGGTGTGGCAGCCATCGTGCTAAAGTATCGTATGCCTCATGGTCATTGGCAAGTTCCCGCAGAGGATGCCGAGGAGGCGATCCGATTGGTACGCCGTCATGCTTCAGAATGGCATATCCACTCCAATGATGTGGGTATCATGGGATCATCTGCTGGCGGTCATCTCGCTACCACGGTTGCCACCCATGCTACGGGCGATGCTGCTCCAAACTTTCAAATCCTACTTTATCCTGTGGTGACGATGGATGCACAGTTTACGCATCCTGGGTCGCGTGAGAACTTGTTGGGCAAGAAACCAGACAAGAAGCTCGTCTCAGATTACAGCAATGAGCTAAAGGTCACGGATGCCACTCCCAAGGCCTTTATCGCCTTGAGCAGTGACGACAATGTCGTCTTTCCCGAGAATAGCATACAGTACTATATGCAACTTTATCGCCATCATATTCCTGTATCTATGCATGTCTATCCATCTGGAGGGCATGGATGGGGATTTAATTCCGACTTCAAGTATCATGCCGAAGTCTTGCTGGAGTTGAAGGCATGGTTGGATAGCTTCTAATTTTTTTACTTTTGCGTGGTGACGTAGCTATGGCTCCGTGGTCACGCAAAAGTTTTTGTGTGGCGATGCAAAAAAGTTCTGCGTGGCCACGCAGAAATAAATCCTCATAGAGGGGGAATGAAAAACTTCCTGATGTAAACAAATGCTTTGTTAAATAAAATCTGAATATACATCCATAAAAAAACTCCGCCACAAGCTAACGTGGCGGAGTTTTTTTATGGTTAGATGATTTTCCTAGTATCTTTCTATTCCTTGGTAATCTCGATGATATGGCTCACCATATCGTTGCTTGACAGTACTTTGATACCGACTTTCATCAGGTAATCACCGGTATAGACCTTGTCGTTGCATGACAACCATGATAGGCGACCTGGCATCAGGCTTACTTCTTTGACACGATATTTGGCGTTCGCATCCAAGCCCTGGAGCTTGGTAGGCAAGAGGTTCTCGTTGTATCGAGGATGGATGTCATAGGCGAATACCAATGCATGGCTCTTGTCTTCGCTGACACGCTGAAGTACGCAGTGCTCTCCATCGTATGGTGATACCAAGCGGTAGAGGTCTGGACTATAGATCACTGGCTTCAGACGATTGTACTCCTTGATAGCGTTCTGGCAATACTGCTTGTCCTCATCGCTTACTTTCTTGAAACCGATGTCGAAGCCCAGTTTGCAAGAGAAGGCTACATCAACACGGAACTTCATGCTGGCTCTGCCATTCCAGTCGGTGACATGGGCACACATTGCCTTGGAAGGCATGAAGTGGGAGAAGCCCCATTGGATGAAGAGTCGCTCTACAGGGTCGGTATTGTCACTGCACCAATACTCGGTGAAATACTTCAATGCCTCATAGTCGCAGCGACCGCCACCACCTGAGCAAAGCATCATGCGAAGCTCTGGATACTGAGCGTGGATGCGTCTTACCACTTTGTAGAATCCTTGGACAAAGTCGTAATAGAGATTGCCTTGGTTCTGCTTCTCGTAGTAAGAATAGATGTTGGTGATAGGGCTATTGCAATCCCACTTGAAGAACTTCAACTTAGGATTTTCTGTCATCAACTTCTCTACCACACCATACACATAGTCCTGTACCTTTGGATTGCTCATGTCCAAGACCAGCTGATTGCGGAAATAATAAGTCTCTCTATTTGGCAATTTCAAAATCCAGTCTGGGTGCTTTTCCGCTAGTTCGCTTTTAGGATTCACCATCTCAGGTTCTATCCATAGACCGAACTCCACACCATTGTCGTTGGAGGTCTTCACGAGGTAAGGGATGCCGTTTGGAAGTTTGTCCTTGGTTACGTCCCAGTCGCCAAGACCGGCGTTGTCGCTCTGTCGAGGGTACTTGTTGCCAAACCAACCATCATCGAGAAGGAACATATCGACACCCAATTCTTTGGCTTCGCCGATTAATCCCGTCAACTTCTCTTCATTGAAGTCGAAGTAGGTGTTCTCCCAGTTGTTGAGAAGAGTCAGACGGTCTTCCTTGCCCTTGTAGAGTTGGTGGTTGAGTGCCCAACGCTGGAAGTTGCGGCTACCCTCGCCAATACCATTCTCACTATAGGTGAAGTAGAAGTCTGGTGTACGGAATACTTGACCTTTCTTGAGGGAATAAGCGGAAGCATCTGGGTTGATGCCACTGATGATGCGAAGGGCATAGTTGTGATCTACCTCGAAGGTGAAGCGGTAGTTGCCCGTCCATCCGATAGTTCCCATGATGACCTTACCTTCGTTTTCACGCACTTTGCCTCCTAAGCCTACTTCGAAGAATGGCTCGACAAACATATTGGAGCGGCTTCCCAAGCGAGTATCGACCATTTTCTTGCCGTATGTCAGTTCGCTGGTCTGGATTTGCATCTCTTTTGCCCAGTCGCCAGAAAACTCATTCAGGTAATATTTCCCACTCTCGAAGTAGAGCATCGAGGAAGCATAGCGGCTGATGGTGATGTTGGACTTCTCCTGGTGGGAAATCTCGCTCCACTGCTTGATGATATTCTCTTGTGGATATGCCACATAATGGAGTATCACATTGACAGGATAGAGTTTGTCTTTTAGGCGGATGATAGTCTCCGTTCCGCCTTCTACTGCTTTTTGTTCGTGTGATACGTAACTCAATACAGAAGTGGGATTGCCATCTGCATGGCGAATTTCAAAGGCTGGCTCATAGTAGTCTTCTGTCCCCATGACAGGATAGACCTCGAAACCCTTGATGTTGGAACTGCTGGGAGTGACGTATGGCATACATAAGTCGTCCAGGTTGGTTTGGTCAGAAAGGCGGTTGCCCAGATAAGTCTGGTACAAGCGCCCATTGTCCTTCACTTGCAATACGAGTTGCGTGCTGTTGGTCGTTATTGAAATGTTAGAGTGCGCCAGCATAAAAGCTGGCACACTCAGTAAACTTACCAACGTGAAAATGAATTTTTTCATGTTGTTGCTTTTAAAATAGTTGATACTTGTATATTTTAATCTTGGCTAGCAGAGAGAGCAATGCCAGGAATCATTTCGGTTACTTAACCAAGACCTTTCTAGTCTGGTTATCCACCTTGACAAGGTACAGACCTGCAGTAGCAGAGATGACCTTGTTGGTTACACCCTTGGCAACGAGCTGACCTGCTGCGTTGTAAACGGAAACGGTAGCCTTGCTTGTGCCTTGTGCGAGGATTCCACCATCTACGGCAATCACTTGTACCTCCTTGTTGCTATTGTCGCTTACGGTCTTGATGCCTGTAGAAACATAGTCTGTCTTGGTGAAAGCGCTGCATACAGCATCAGGATTGACAGCAGATACGCCTACCTCATAGTTTGCCTCAGGAATGTTCAATGTGTATGACATAGAAGAAGGATCATCACTACGTAAAGTAGTCTGCAGGTCTTGGATGGTCTTCAAAGCACCAGTCTCAATGTCAGCAGGGAGAATCATGGAAGTCCAACCAGTCTCCTTGTTCTTGACATATACATTGTAGGCTGTGCCCAAGTTGTCTTCGTTGCCAGCCCAGGTGATGGTCAGTTTGCCGTTCTCATAAGATGCTTCTACGTTTGTAGGTGCCTCTGGTGTTTCTACTTCATTCTCGTCAGTATTCTTAAAGAGTTTGGCTGCAGTGCCTTCAAATTCGCCTGTTCCGAATACATCCACGGAGGTAGCGCTTGTCAGGTGACCTAATTCAAAACCACCATTATAGAATAAGTCTGGCAATGCTCCCTTGTTTTGGAGATCGAAAGTGCCAGATGCATTCTGGAAAAGAACGCGAACACCCCAATTGTTGACGCCATTGGTATCAGACCATCCTGTGGAGATGAAGTCCACCAGTCCGTCATGGTTGAGGTCACAAGCTCTTACTTGTGCTTCAGCTCCACCATAGAGACCATTTCCTTCTGCAGCTGTAGAACGAGTGAAGTTGAATTCACCATCACCATTGTTTAAGTAGATGTCTGCATGTTTTCCGTCATCAACATTAGGAGAACCAAAGGCAATGAAATCGAGATTGCCGTCATTGTTGACATCAGCCATCACTAATTCTGCTTCCTGAAGTCCTACGAAATCCTTGTCCCTCAAATCCACTTCGCTGAAAGTACCATCACCATTGTTCTTGTAGATCGTCATATTGGCACCGCCATTATCGCCGTCAGCCCAACCTGTAGCTACAATGTCGAGCCAACCGTCACCATTGAGGTCACCCATGGCTACAGCACCATGTGTGAGAGGACGCATGATTTTCTTAGGGGTGGCTACAATATTGTCATCTTGGTCGAGGTCCATGTCAAACAAGCCGCCAGGTGTAGGGTTGCTTTCGTATGGGATAGGTTCGAAGACCTTCTGCTCGGTGAAGGTACCATCGCCATTGTTCTTGTAGAGAGCAAGTTTGCGCTCGCCTTTCTCCTCGTCACCATCCATGTACTTGTGGTATATCTGCATCACGATGTCTGCATAGCCATCGTGGTCGTAATCGCCAATGGAGATAGAAGACTTATTGCCGTTTCCTGCCCAATCGTTAGCCTCGTTTACTCCTTGAGCCAAACCCGTGTTGGCTACTAGGGCGAACTTGTAGTTGTCGGCAGCACCTCCATTCTTATATAATAAGGTGTAGCAGCCACCATTGACACCCTCATTGATGCTCAAACCATCTCCACTTCTTCCTGTAGAGAGGAAGTCGAGGTTGCCATCATTGTTGAAGTCAATCCATCGAGTGGTATTCCAGATGGTAGGTGGAAGACCGAATCCCTTGAATGTACCATCGTCGTTCATTCCAGATCTAGGAGTTGAAGCGAATCCCTCAAAATTACTGTTGCCCTTGTTGATGAATATCATGCCCATAGGCTCCCATGAATCTACACCCCAAGTATTATCGTTGCCACTGTAGTGCTCGCCACCATAATAGATGTCCATCAAGCCATCGTTGTTGATGTCGGCGATAGCTGGAGCACCTCTATGAGTTTGGAGGAATGCATCATCGGCAACTTTCTCGAAAACTTGTGCATTTGCTGCTGCACTCATTGCTAACAATGTAGCTGAGAATAATGACTTAGTCAATAAAGAGTTGAAATGTCTCATAAAATAAAGGTTTTAAAAATTAGATAATATGTTTCAATTTCGATTGCAAAGTTAATGGAAAAGACGCACATTCTTGCTATACAAATGTGTCAAAGAATAGCAAGAATGTGCCGTAATAGCTAGTGAAGTTGCTATTTAATCCACCAGTTGTTGTTATCTTTTAGTTTTTGACGAAGTGCTTCACCTATCGTAGGCTTGTAGGCTATTTGCTCTACCATCAATTGTGGGTGATTGCTGCGATGGTGAGAGATGCGCAACAAGTCGAAGAAGCGATTTCCCTCAAAGCAAGTCTCTGCTGCCATCTCTTGCAAAATGCAATTTTCTACGTATTCGATGCTGTCGGATAGCGTGGCACTCTCTGGTATCGTATATAACTTGGTGTCAAATTGGATGCCCAGTCCGCAACCTCTTGCAGCGATGCCTTGGTTGCCATCATATTTGGATGACTTGAAGTTGATATAGGCAGGGAGATTCTTCACCTCGTTGCTATCTACCTTCAAGGTATCACTGAGGCTCTTGTCGTTGAGTCCATACTTGAGTGTGGCAAAGGCTATGGAAGGTTTGCCCATCCGGTTGATGGCCTCTGCGTAACGTAGGTACAACATGCTAGGACGATAGAGGGCAAGTGAGGTGAGAGGACGATTGCTTAATTCATCGGTCTCGCTGCCACTCAGATTATTGTAGAACTTAGTGATGAGTGTGCGTGGCATGGCTTCGCCCACGGTGGCTGTACCATAAGCAGCTGGTAAAACCTTGCCGCTGTTGAGTTCTACACATCCACGCAAGTCGCCAATGAAATAGCGGGAGATGGCTTGACCATTGCTCGTGTGGAAGTAATCTCGCTTCGACATCTCAGCCATAAAATGGCTCGCAGGAAGCAAGGCTGGCTTCTCGCTATAGGTAAGTTTGCGTAGCTGACTATGATAACTTCTCAGGTCGGAATCGAATACAAGTCGGCTTAGTACCTCGTTTCGATAGGCTGTGTTATTGTTGAGGTTGGCACTACTACGAGTGTCGGAAGCGTAATAGTTCGCATTTCCTGTTCCTATGGTGAGGTCTTTTCCGTCTATCAACTCATAGTAGGCTTGAGCGGCTTTCTCATAATTGTTGTTGTAGAGATAAAGGTCGCCAAGCAACATAAGGGTTGGGATGAAAAACTCGGATGAGTTCCAGCCATCAACGCTACCATAGTTGAGTGAACGAACATGCGAATAAGGCTCGATGTCTGAGATGAGTGTTGTGGTCAGTTGGTCGAGATTCATCTTCTGCAAGTCGCCTTGCTCAGTGGCATTGATATTCAATAATGGCTGTGTAAAGTAGTTTACCTCTCCGAAGATAAGTGCCATTTGCAAGTAAGTCCATGCTCTGAGCGTCTTGATCTGTGCGTATTCTGGAAGCATGACTTGTTCGATGCCTTCTGTAATCGAAGTGTCCATGCGCTCGATGGCGTAGTTGCAGTTGTTGATGATGGTGTAGAAGTCACGCTTGTCAGCGTATGGGTTGCTTTGGGTTACCTCGAAGTTTTCTATCTGCTTCAAGTCGGTAGTGGCGAATGTCGGGTCGGTCGTCATCAGGTCGCCTCTCAGTTCTCCCATCAGGATGCAGCGGTCTGCCACTTTCTGTACTTGGGCAAGGATGCCCATCACGGAATAGATGGAGTCGTTGGCGTTGTTGAGACGGTTGTCTTCTTCGAATGCCACACGGTCGGAGTTGATGTCCATCATGTCACTGCAGGATGTACTGCCGAGAGCTATGGCTCCCAGCAATACACATATCTTAGTATATTTCATTTTCTTCATGTCTTGATGTTTTAATGCTTACTTTCTTGTACAAGTATCGTATTACAAGTTGAGCTTGATACCTATGTTATAGCTTCGAGTGGAAGGGGTAAGACCAGCGTCGATGCCTTGGTACAGCAAACTGTTACCATAGCCAAACTCTGGGTCTGAACCTAGGTACTTGGTGAGCGTGAACACATTGTTGACAGCTACCCATACCGATGCTCCCTGGATGAACTTCGCCTTGATAGGCAAGGTGTAGGAGGCTGTTATCTGTCTCAACTTGAGATAAGAAGCGTCTTCTATCCATCTGTCGCTGAATCGAGCGTTGCCCATAGGGTCACCATATGTGGCTTTTGGTACTGTCGTGATTTGACCATCTGCTACCCAACGATTATTCATGTTCTCGGTTTGGTTGTTGAGGCTGCTTCCCGATTCCAAGTTGGCACGAAGTGCATTGTAGGCATCGTTGCCAAGGGAGTAAGTGAAAGTGGCTCCTAGACTGAAACGTTTGTACGCCACATTGAAATGGAAGTTGCCATAGATGTCTGGGTTCGGATCTCCGATAATCTGGCGGTCTCCCTCGTCAATATAGCCATCCTTGTTGCGGTCGTCGAAGTGGATGTCACCTGCGCCGAATGGTGTGATGGCTCCCGTTTCGGAAACGACGTTTAGGTGGGCTTGCTGAGCTTCCTCGGAGGTTGCGAACACTCCCTTAGTCTTGTAACCATAGAATACACCTATAGGTTGACCTACTGTGGTTAGTACCTCGCCACCATAGATGGAATTGATGATGTCGCCATTGCCTAGGGATTTCACCTCATTTTTGTAGTGACCGATAGAGGTGCCAAAGTTCAACTTCCAGTTCTGATTGTCGATGAGGCGTGCCTCCATACTGATGTTGTATCCCTTGTTGCTGAGCTTGCCATCATTGCTCCAGTAGTATTTCAATCCATACTCTTCTTGCAGTTGCTTTTGTACAAGGAGGTTGTTGGTGGTGGAAATGAAGTATTCTGCACCGATGTTCAATCGGTTGGAGAATAGATTCATATCGATTCCGATGTTCCATGTTCCCGTCTTCTCCCAAGAGAGTTGGTCATTGCCTATGTTGGAAAGAGTGAGACCCTTTGCCAATCCTGCATAACCAATATTCTCAAAGTAGGTGTGAGTGGCATTCACTGGTATGTCATCGTTTCCTGTCACCTCGTATCCCGTGTAGAGTTTGAGATAATTGACGAAAGGCAGACTTCTCATAAACTTTTCGTTGCTGATAACCCATGCACCCGTTACAGAAGGGAAAACTGCCCATGAGATGCCACCCAGTCGGATACCGCTATCTGCATTCTTGCCAAATCTCGAATTGCTTTCCATGGTCGCAATGGCAGATAGGAAGTAACGGTTCTGATAGTTGTAGTTGGCCATTACGTTCCAGCGAAGGGTACGCCAGTTGTCTTCTACTCCTAGGATGGTGCGAAGGGACGAATTGGTAACCGAAAGATTGCGCAAGTTGTCACTACCCGTATTGTAGCCCATTCCATAGTTGCTCTCAAAGGTATTGTTGATATAGGTGAAACCACCTTCCAACAGTAAGTCATGGTTGCCTTGAAGCACTTTCCAGTCGGCTTGTGCACCCAATGTAAGTGTGTTGTTGCGAGTCATAAGCGAAGCTACGCTATTGTTGCCTTCTCCATACCAGTCACCTTGCTCGTTGAAGAGTTGTCTCTCTGCTAATCCAAAATCGGGTATAAACGCACTTTCCTTTATCTTGTCCCATGAGTAGCCAGCGATGGCAGAGAGTGAGAAACGATCGGTGAACTGATACTTAGGTGCCAAGGTGGCAGTGAAGCGATAGTTCTTGGTCTTGCCTTCTGCGTTCTCTGTGACGGCTAACGGGTTGCCGATGCCTAACTCGTCCTTGTCAGAGATTTTGTCATACAACTTTCCTGATATGTCATATTGATGAGGATGATACAGAGGAGACTTGATGTATGAGAGGTAGAGTGGTGAGGAATACTCATTGATGCCATCGTCAAACAAATCTCTTGTAATCTGTGCGAACGAGATGTCTGCACGTGTCGTGAAGTGCTTGGTAAACTTAATGTCAGAGTTGAATCTCACATGAAGGCGGTTGAAGTTGGTCTTGTCTATATTGCCATTGTTATGTGCATATCCCAATGAGAAGGAATAGAGAGCGATGTCGTCACCACCTCTTACCCCGACACTATAGTTCTGTGTGAAAGCTGAAGAGTTGATTTCTTTGTTCCAGTTGGTATTGTTGTGGCTTGACAGATAGTAAGAGTTGGATGGGTCGTCATTGAGAAAATGGTATTTTCCCATGAGTTGGTTGATGTTGTCCATCCCTTTCATCACATCTGTGGCATACATGCGGTAGTCGCTTGCATCAAGCATCGGAATACTCTTGAAGGCACTCTTGATGCCCGCCCAGGCATTGACGGTAATCTCCGTCGCCATGTTGTGACTACGCTTCGTGTTGATCAAGATCACTCCATTGGCTGCCTTGGCACCATAGATGGCTGTTCCATTCTTGAGTATCTGTATGCTCTCAATGTCGTCTGGTGATATGAGGGCAAGTGGATTGCTGAAGTAACCGGAATGGAGGGATGTCTGGTCATCTTGCGATTGCCAGATGACTCCATCTACCACATAGAGTGGTGTGTTGGTCATGTTGGCAGAATGGATTCCTCGAACCAAAATGTTGGAACCGATGGCATCTATTCCTGATTGACGTATATTTCTTGCTGCACCATTCAGATGAATGTCTATATCTTCGGAAGCGGAGAGGGCTGTCTTTGCCATATCCTCATTGTGGTATGAGGTGAGGGAGGACAAGGTCTCCGATGTATAGAAGGGTTTGCTGCTATATACGGGAACTACTTGGATAGCCAAGTCTTTTCTGCCTTGGAGTGCTACGATTTGCAACTCGCAGCCTGGAGCCTCAATCTGTAATACGCTGTTTTGTGCGGCGTCCTTGAGTTCGAAAGCTCCATTCTCATCGCTCATGGCAACGTTCTTGGTGCCGATCACAGTGATGCGGGCACCAGCAAATTTCTCATGAGTGGAGGAGATGGTGACTGTGCCTTTGATGACACCTTGGGCATTTGCCTGGCAAGGAATTGCCATGCCAGCAACCAAGGTGAGGGCCATATTTCTGATGATGTTATTTTTGTTCATGATGTCTAGTTCTTAATAGGTTCGAGAATGATTCTGTCAAGACGGAATGTGCGAGTGTATGTCTTTGAGGAATATTCCTTGGCAGTGACATTGGTCATGACGGTCATCGTGGTCTTCACTTTCAGGTCTTCCTCGCGGTTGTTCTCATCCATGCGCCAAAGATTGTCCGTATAGTCGGAAACAGGAAACTCCAAGTTTTCGAATGCCAACATCTTGGTCATCTCTCGGCTTTTGGTGATCAGACCCTTGCTTCTGTTGCTCTTGGTTGTATTTCTACCATTGGCGTTGACGTAGGTAATGGAGAACTGAATCTTGGTGGAGTCTAGTTCTACTTCCTCACCTTCCATGGTGGCAGGCAACAAGACGGCATAGACATTGTATTTGCCAGCCAATACGTTAGGTATCTCGAATGTGACCGAAGGGTTGGTTGCCACGGAGATGGGCTGTACTTCAATATAACTGTCGCCACTGACGTTCTTTACGGAACTTTCTGCTTTCACGTTTCGTGTATAGACGCTGACCAACGTATTGTTGTAACTTCTGCCATTCTGCTCTTCACCTTCCACGGAGATAGGCTTGTTCCAAGTCTCGGTGTTGTCATAGTTCAGTTGACTGACGCTAAAAACATTTCCGTTGGATGCTTGTTCTCTTGTCGCCGAACCGAATAGGGTAGAAGGTTGGTGGATAATGCTGCCTGATGTGGAAACCAAGGAGTCTTCTGACTCTGGTGTCGTATGTTTGCCACGATAAATGAGGTCGCTTAATATCGCTAGTTGAGTTCTTACCTGCTGGATGGAGTCTGCCTTATCGGTATTGGTGTCATAGATCTTAAAATAAGGTGATATGCGATTGTAGGCTGCGTCCCAGGCTTGGTTGTCTGGAAGTATCATGCTGTAGGTAGAATCCTCGTTGGCGATATGCCCTAATCCATATAGCTTGTTTTCCAAAAGTCTGTTGTAGCTTACCATGATGGTGTCATAGACTGGGCGTCCTTCTTCGTCGATATCCACTACCACGCTGTTTTCTTCATCGAACTTGTTTTCATCAAATTGATGGATGAATTGGTATAGCTTCGAATACTTTGGATTCGACTGGATGTGTTCGTAGATATTGTTGGCGTATGGTATTTGCTTATCTATTTGATGAAGCAGTCCATTGGTGGAACGCAAGTTGGCTAAATCAATGTGGCATCCTTCGAAACTCGTATTGTTATCAAACTGATAAATCTTTCCGTTGAGCATTCTCACCCCTTCCTCTGTGCTTGTAGAGGTAGGGTTGGTATAGCGAGCGATATGGTTGGTCACGATTTTCTTGATTTCTTCCTCGTTGTTAGTCTCCAAGTTGGCAAGGGCTTCATTGGAGGGAGCAAAGACTGTATAGGTCTGTGAAGAAGAAAGCACCTTATCGTAGCCAACGGAAGCTGCCAATTCTGCAAAGCGAGATGTCTCACTGTTTTGACAAAGAGCCTCGTATAGGTTGGAGGTCGCATGGGAGACGTTGTTGTCGGTCTCAAAGTGGTCATCCCACTCGCTGCAAGAACTGAAAAGTGTTATTGCAGCGAGAGTAAGGATGCCAGAATATCTCTTGATGTTGATCATATCATGTTTCTTTTTAAGCGATTGTTGTTTATTTTTCTGCTTAATCCCTTCCTTCATTCTCTATGTAACTGATAGGGACCAATTCGAAGTAGTCGAGATGGAACTCTCCATTCTCCGACTCAATGTTCTTGGCACGGAAGTAATGAGCACCGTAATCTTGCCAGGTAAACTTATTGACGATGAATCTAAGGCATGCGTCGCCTTCTCGTAAAGTCGTCTTGTAAACGGCATTGAGGATGGAGTTAGGGCCTTTCATATAGCCTCGGTTGCGCATCATCTTATCATTTTCCTCACCATCATCTTTGGTGTTTTCATCCTTTACCCAGCCGATTTGTGGATCTGTTCCCGTTTGGTTGAAGTTGGCAGGAATACCTTGTATTTGGTTATCGACAAACAACTGTGCGATACCTCCCCAAGGACGTGCGCTATAACCAAGGCGAAGCTCATAAGTGCCAGGTGGTACTGGGAGTAGGCGGAATGTGAAATCGTACCAACCACGGATGGAGATTTCATCTGCTTGATAGTCATTCCATCCTTCTGATCCCCAGAAGATAACTTTACTGTCCTTGTTGAATGTGAAGTGGTCGCCACAATAGTCGGATGTCACAGTATAACCGCCTTCACTGAGGAATGGCAATTGCCAACGGATATTATTGTTGGTTACCTCTGGCATCAGGGAATAAGCATCGAAACGGATTCGCTTGTTGAGTACATCTTGGCGCATGTTGTCTTCGTCATAGACCAAGATGTTGTTCAGGCAATGTATATAGCCATTCATGCCGGCGATGTTACTCTTGCTCTCATCGACTGTCACACAAGTGCCATCGGAAAGGGTATTGATCTTATTGCCCGACTTGATTTCCATGATGCGGTCTTTGAGCATAGTCTCGTAGTACTCGTATCGTTTGTCCATAGCCGTAGGGGCAGTGTTGCCACCAGTGTAGATGAAAGCGTTGGTTGCTATCTGACGGTCTAGGATATGGTATGACACAAACTTGTTGAGCGCATTGTCACGACTTGTGTAGTTGCCTTTGTCCTTTGTGCCGTAGTATTGCTCAGCGTAGGCAACCAAGTCATCCAAATTGTGAATGTTGGCTTCTTGGAACACTTGGTTAGGCTCTGCGAAAATCGTATAGCCTAATTTCTTTTGGGCAGGGCAACGCATCTTGTAACCTAAGATGTTGGTGAACTCTGTTGTATAAGGAGAATGGTAACTCATGTCGTAGCTCTCACGGATAGAGTCGGTAAGATGGGTGAGTTCGAGTGCTTCTGAGAAGATACTGTAGTCTTCCATCATTTTGAGTTGGGTTCCTAGGTTCTCCTTTGAAGGAACCAGTACCTTGTCGATAGCGTGTACCACTCCATTGTGCAACTTGTTGTCGGCACTGATAATCTTTGACGACTTGTTAATCCAAATTTCGTTGTTCCCATCAGCAGCCTGTTGATAAGAAACCACCATGTAGCGGTTGCTCATATTGGATGTTGAGATGGCTCCTTCGGTGAAGTCCTTGGTCAGATAATCTTGTGTCAAACTGCGGATGATGTGGTTGTAGATGATAGTATCTTTCTCTTCCTTGGACAATGATTCCAAGGAGATGTTGTTCTCCTTGAAATATACATGGAAAGCCGAGTCGGTAGGAATGAACGCTGTGTAATGTCCATACGAAGCCAAGAGCGTTTCCTCGCCAGCATCTTTCATCAGCTGTGAAAACACAGAGAAGGTGGATGGACGATTCTCGCAGTAGCTTGCTACCGTCTCATCTGTAAATGTATAGTAGTTGTCTTCCGATACATTGTCTGTGCAACTTGACAGGAAGGTTGCTGCTCCAAGGAGCATTCCCATCGCTATATGATATATACGTTTCATAGTTTCTTGCTTTTGTGAATCTACTTTACTCTATTTCTTTAATTCTTCTCGATGCCACTCGATGTTGCGTAGAATGGATTCTGGTGCAACAGGTTGTTCAACTTGAGTTCATCTTTGTTGATTGGCATATAGAGCGCATTGATTGTTGCCAACCTCGACTGTATGGTGGCTTGGTCTTGTGTGGCATATTTGCGCATCAGGTAGTTGGATACGACATTTTGTGTTGTTCCTTCTCGGCGTGCTCTGCGCAAAAGGTCGAAGTATCGCTTGCCTTCAAAGAGAAACTCTCGTTGACGCTCATCGAAAACCAAGTTGCGCATAGCGCTTTGAGAGTTGTAGCTAGAAAGTTGCAGCGAACCATTTCCTTTGGAAGGATTGGCTCTGTCGTATGATTTGGAAACCAAATCAATGGCCTCTTGCAAATCACCTTCGCCATTTCGCTCAACTAGGGCCTCTGCTTTCATCAGATATACGTCGGAGAGTCGATATACAATCCAGTTCTGTGTGTTGGCATTGGCGATGTAGTCGCTGGCTGCTACTGTAGAAGTGCTGCTTTCCTTGCGATATGCCACATATTTCTTAATAGGAATGGTTGTGGCTGAAGTACTGCCATACAGTGCATCGTTGAATCGGTTGTCGCTGTTTCTGTCGATGAAGGTGTTGTACTTGCTGAATTCCAACGATGACAAATGATTGTAAGAGTTTCTACCACCTGTGGTATTGTACATCTCATTGACAACATAGTCTGGGGTATCTGTGTTGAATTGCAATTCAAAGATGCTTTCCTTGGAGTTGCCTGTGCCAAATACATTCTGGTTGTAGGCTGAGGAAGTCTCCAGTTGCAATGGGTTGGTGGAGGTGTTGAGAGCCTTGTCACAGTTGGTGATGCACTGGTCGTAGTCATTAATCCAAAGGTACATGTCTGCCAGCAATGTCCAAATGGCTTTTTGCGTGATATGCCCCTTGGTATTGGAGGTGTTGTTGTAAATAGCCTTGGCTTGCAAAGTAATTTCTTCCAATTCCTGCGTGAGCGTCTGGATGATGATGTCACCATCGGTTTGTGGCTCTTGGAAAGGGCGGGTAGTACCTACATAAGGTTCGGTGATGAATGGCACGTCCTTGAAAGTTCTCACTAGATAGAAGTAGCACAAAGCTCGCAAGGCTTTTGCCTCGGCGAGGTAAGCTCGTAACTCACTCTGCTTGAAGTTTGGGTCTCTTTCCATAACCGTAGGCGCATTGGCAATCACGGTGTTGCAATAGTTGATAGCTGTATAGATGCTTCCCCAAGAGGTGTAACCATTAGTGGCATCCACATTGGCATTGAGCAGATTGCTGATGCTTTCACTCGTGTTGGTGCCTCGTAACACATTGTCTGAGCGTACCTCGCCCCAAACGATGAAGCGCTCCATGACATCAGGCTCCTGCAAGGCGCGGTAGCAAGCGGCTACACTACTCTCGACGTCACTCTTCGACTGCCAGAAATCTTCGCCTGTAAGTTCTGATTGCGGCTTGATGTCGAAAAAACTGTCACATGAGGTCAGTGACGGAATGGCGACCATCAGGCTGAACAGCGGTATGATGATTTTATGTTGTTTCATTTTATTTCCTTTTTTGTGTTGCTATTTTGATAATTATAGTTCTGTCGCTCCTTACAAGCCAATGGTTACTCCCATAGTAAAATACTTGGAACGTGGAGTCTTGCTATAGTCTGCACAAATGCCTTGGTTGTTAGGAGATATCTCTGGATCTACACCTGTATATTTTGTCCAAGTCAAGATGTTGTTGAGTGTGAAAGAGAGTGCCAGTTGGTTGAGACCTAGTGGCTTCAACGTCTTATGGTCGAAGTTGTAGTTCAACGTCAACTGTTTGAAGCGAAGGAAGGAGCCATCCTCTACGAATCGGTCGCTTCCCAACCAGTTTCTTCCGTCTTGATAAAGGGCACGTGGTATCTCTGTCAAGTCTCCATCTTGTCTCCAACGCCAGTTTACTGCAATGCTTTGGTTGTCATTGCTATACATATTCTCTGCGTACATACGTGCATAGTTGATAACCTTGTTGCCGTAGCGGAAGTTGAAGAAGGCATTGAGTGACAATCGCTGATTGTACTTCACGGTAAAGCCAAATCCACCATTGATCTTTGGATTACAGTTGCCGAGATAGACAATATCAAGCTCGTCGATAGTACCATCATGGTTGATGTCTTCATAGATAGCATCTCCTCCACGGAACTGGCGTGCGTTGGTGGTGCCATAGGCAAAGTACATAGGTACAGCCTCACCATAACTATCCTTTACTAAATTTCCTTGTGCGTCACGAGCTACAGGGCAGGTTCCCTCTCGTCCTTCTACATACTTGTCGTATTGATAGACGCCTTTGTATCTGAATCCATAGATGCTACCGAAGGAGTTACCTTCTTGTACTCGACTTAAATAGGAACCATTGTTGTAGTCGAAGTCTCCATTATAGCTGTCAAGCACATTGCTATCAAGTTTCTTGATGATGTTGTTGTAGTTGGATAGGTTGCCATTGAAGTCGATGACCCATTTGCCAGCCTTGATCAGGTTGTTGGTATATAGGTTCACCTCCCAACCATCATTGTCCATCGTGCCTGCATTGATGTAGCTGATACTTCCGAATCCTGTGGATGAAGGGATGCTCTGGTTGGCAAACAATAAGTCGGTGGTACGGCGATGATAAATGTTTAAGTCTGCCACGATGCGATTGTTGAGCAATGCCAAATTGAATCCCAGGTTGTATGAGGAAGAACGTTCCCATTTGAGGTTCTCCAGCTTGAGAGAAGCAGGCTTGATGGTGGCGGTGCCATTGTAGTTGTTGCCTCCTGTTCCCCAGTTGCCATTGTAGCGGCTATAGTAGAGATATTCGCTGCCAGGCTGATTGCCGGTAACACCCCAACCTCCCCGGATAGACAATTCGGAAAGCCAGCGTTCTGCAAACTTCATGAACTTCTCGTCACTGATAATCCATTTACCTGATACGGAAGGGAAACAGCCCCAACGATTGTTGCTTCCAAATCGGCTGCTACCATCGTATCTGAGAGTTCCGTCCAAAATATAGCGACCGAAGAGTGCATAGTGAAATCTTCCTAAAACAGCCATAGAGCGCCACTGACCAGAACCGCTAGCAGTATATGATTGGTTGGCTCCTGCAACGGCACTGTTGATAGACTCTGAGGCAGAACCATAAGTTTGGAATTGCTGGTATTGAGAATTGCCTGATGTAAGTTGCCAAGAACCATAGAGCATCAGCGAGTGGTCTTTGCCTAAGTTAGGCTGCCAGGTGATGTTTTGGTCTGTCATTACGGTCAAACCTTCCTCTTCTTGGTCGTCTGCTCGATTGATATCGGAGTTAAGCCATGATTTTGGAACAATCTCTTTTGGCAAGAACTTATTGTACTTATTATTTTCAATGTCGAAAGTGATGTATCCATTGTAGCGAAGTCGTTGATAGTCGCTAGGCTGGATGAAGTCGTACTGGATGCGCAAGGTTGGAATGATGCGCATATTCTTCTGCAAGTTTTTTGCCAAGTGGGCGACAGCCACAGGATTGAGTAGTTCCTTTTGCTCGGAGCTGATTTGTGCATCCTCGCGTACATTATAATATGTATCTGTCGGATTGCCGTTGATGTCCTTGCGATAAATGCTTAGGTTTGGCATCTTGCGGTAGGCATTGTCTAACAAACCGATGTTGCTGCCTTGGTATGACTGTTCGTAGTTCTTATGGTTGTTGGTATAGGTCATCGAGAAGTCGCTGATGAATTTCAGACGATCTGAAACCTGGTATTCCAAGTTCATTCTTGTAGATAGGCGATCCATCTTTTGTTCGATGACCGTTCCTGTCTGTGAATAATAACCGAGAGAGGCACGAAACTTGGCTTTGGTTCCACCACCGCTGACAGCCAAAGAATGGTCGTGAGTCATACCGAACTGGCTAACTTCCTTTACCCAATCGGTATTGTTGTTATATTGCTGGTACTCCGAGAAAGTAGGGTCGTAGTTGAATTCGGGTATGTCGCACTCTGCCTCATTTTGGTTACGATTGAAGTAGGCTTGTTTCATGAGCATCGTATAGTCATTACCATTGAGCATTTTTAGACCTGCAGGTTGCCAGGAACCGGAAAAACGATAGGAGTAAGAAACTCTGGTAGGTCCAGTCACACCCTTCTTGGTATGGATGCTGATGATACCATTGGCACCTCTAGAACCCCAGATGGCACAAGCGGCACCATCCTTGAGTACAGTGATGTCCTCAATGTCGTTTGGTGAGATGCTCAATAGGGTAGCAAACTGGTCATTGGTGGCATTGTTGTAGTCGAAAGAGGCATCTAGGTTGCTGTCGAATGGAATGTCATTCAACAAGATGAGAGGATTGGAGTTGCTGTTGATGGAAGTTGTACCACGAACACGTAGGGATGAACCACTACCTAAGTCGCCAGAGTTGGCAACGATGTCAAGTCCGGCGATACGACCTTGCAGTGCATCATCGACAGAAGCCACCGACATACCTTCGAACGCTTTCATATTGATGGATTGGGTAGCTCCAGAGACTTCTCGCTCAGGAATCATGAAGGTACCATCATTGTGTAGTCTCTTCGCTGTGATTTGCACTTCTTGAACAGTATGGCTATCATCCACCATCGTGAGGTCAAAGCGTCGCTTATTTTTGATGCTGGTAATGATGGTCTTGTAACCCACATAGGAAACTTTCAGTTGGTTCTCTGGATTCTTGATAGATAGAGAGAAGTTACCATTGAGGTCGGTAACAGTAGAAGAGATGATACGACCATTCTTGTCTTGCTCGATGATACTACCACCGATGACATCCCCCTCAGCTTCTCCTATGTGACCCGTGATGACGATGCCTTGTGCCATCGCCATTTGTGTCATCAGAAGAGCTGCGCATGTGAATATAGTATGTTTCATTGCTATTAAAAGTCTTTGTTAATATTAGGTTGGCTTATTCGGGTAATAGAGCCTTGTCGATGAGATGGATCACGGAAAATGAGGACGCTATGATCTGGTCGGCATTTCGGTAGTCTTTGTTGTTGACAATGAAGTCACGACCTTGTACGTTGTAGAGTCCTGCTTGCTTACTTACCTTTGCTATGTTGCCGTGTGCATCTGTAATATAGAGGTTGTTTCCATCACTGTTGACTTTGAGCGTTTGGAACTTACTGCTATTGTTACGTGCGGCAGTTTCATAGCTGCGGTTGCTGTATGATGTTCCATCAAGATAAATAGAATTGTCCATGAAGTGATACTTCAGGAAGCGTATCAGGTGCAAAGCCCATTGGCGCTTGGTGGCATCATCATCTTGATTGGCGATCTCTTCCCATGTGTGCAAGTTCTTGTCTTTCTTGAAGGCTTCTGCTAGGGCAGCATTGCTAGGTACGAATACCGTGTAGCGGAAGTTATTGAAAGAACTTACCACTTCTCCCAAGCCCGAAGATTCGGAAGTCTGATTCAATGAGAAGATACTGCTGATTTCCTTATCTTTCTCAAAATATTTAAACACGGCATCATTTCCGATGAGTAGGTTATAGAAGTCGCTATACTCAGCATGCTGACTGAGAATGTCCTTGACAGAGTAGGTCGGATCTTGCAAAACTTTGTTGATAAAGAAGATTCTGCCATTGTCGGCATCGTAGCGTTCAGGCTTTCCGGTAGTAACATTGTTGACAATATGAGCAGGCGAAATACCTTGCTCTATGTCGCCTCCGGCAGTAATGCTAAATTGGTCTCCTGTTCCTTTGATGCTGAGTGTCGAACCTCCCTTGCTTTGCGCAAATCGTAAACCTCCCTCATCAATATAGCCCGACATGTTGCCGTCTTTGTCCATCTCGCCAACAACGATGTGGCGATCGCAAATGTCATATAGACGATTACGGAGTAGCGACTCGTCTGTGATGGTCTTTTCCAACTTGTTCTTGTTGCCATTGTCATCTACGGTATAGACATCAGCGCTAAGTGGCTTTTCCTTGCTCTTGTCATACTTGAAGGCCCAAATACGTCGTTGGCTCTTGCCTTTTGCCCATGCGATAGGGTCACGATAGTTTTGGAGGGCTTCGTCTGTTGGTATGAGGAGGTTGTACATATTCTCCATAGAACGGAGATAGAGGTAGAACTTCATCGTTTTGTTTTGCAATGCCCAATTCATAATCTTACTATGGTCATTGGTCATGGAAGCGGCATATACCGTCTGATAGTCGATAGGAGGGTAAACCTTATTGGTGACAAATACAACTCCATTGCTGCCTATATATGAGCTAACGATATCGTTAGGGCTAACTTTCATCGGGAAACTTGATTCGTCATTCATACTTTCCCACATGGAAGGAAGACTTGTCATGAGTGATTTCTTCTGGTGGTTTTTGATGAAGAGAGCCAAAAGGTTGGTAGGGACATTCTCCCATGTGCCGTATGCGTCATAAAGATATTGCCCCTTTCCGCTCTTGAAATATTCATTCATTGCTTGGTCTGTAGGAACAAACATGACACCCATATCTTGCATGCTGCTATAGTTGTTTTGGGATGGATCGAAGTAAAGTAAGCCATAATTGCTCATATCATTGTTCTTAGGATCCATATTATTGCTTTCTGTGAAGTAATGTTTCACGAAGACACTGTCTGAGATGAGAGGGTGGGCTGCATCCGAACCATTATATAAACTGTGTATCTTGTTGTTGCAGTCTGCATTGAAATAAGGTGCAGAAAACTTGTTCATCAAATGGTTGAAGAGTCCGGTCTGACCATTGGAAGCAATGATTTGTGAAAGATTCTTGTTAGGGGTTAGAACGTCTTCCATCACATGAACGTAACCATTCTTGCATGTTACGTTAGCTTTGATGACTTTGTGTCCATTGATATAAACCTCGTTGCTATCGTATTCTTTACCCATAACAGTTGCCCAGTCGTTATCAGTGATTTTCTTGGCAAGTGTATTTTGTGGAGTGAAATGAACGATATATGGATTGGTCTCGTCATCTATAAGATATAGTCCCTTGCCTTGGAATCGTGTCCAATATGGTGCAGAGAGTAGTTCGGTATCTTTTACATAGCTGACGCTGTCGAGATAGGTGTACGATGTGGATCGTCGAATGGCGGTGCCCTCGTTTGCGGTAGTCTCTCCCATAACTGGGTTTGCTAGCATTTGGGTGAGGTACGACATGTTGATCATGCAGGAATTGAGCAAACTGCGTTTTTGTGCAGCTGTCAGTTGCTCATAACTACTTACTCCATACTCGTTGTTTTGGAAAAAGCGTTCGAAGGCATCATCCTTGGCAGGGAAGATAGTTTTGCTTCCTGTCATGGATAAGACTTCCTTGTAGTTTAGGTCTTCTATCAAGCGTAGATAGGTCTTGAACTCTCCTTCTCCTTGCAGATACTCGTAGATGCTCCCGCCTAAGAAGTCGGGCTCCTTGTCATCGTAAGCATAGTCGTCGCTGCATGAGCAAAGCATCGACAAGGCTGCTGCGGCGCAACATACCGTTGCTTGGATTCGTTGGGTTGTTAGATGTCTTTTCATACGGTTTTGTGTATTTTTTGTTTATGTTTATTCTTGTTAGGTTTGGAATTGTGGTGCAAAAGTAGTTATATTATATATAAAAGCGATAAACAATTTGTTCCACAAAATGAAACAAATGTATTATGGAAAGCAGATTGGAACAGATTTTTTATAAACCTTGTCAATTTGTAGAATTATTTTTTGGCATTATTCTGTGAAATCATTAATTTTGCAACTGATATGAACAGAAACATTGTTAAATCCTTAAAACAAGCTTTCAAATGAAAGAGAAAATGATTCTAAGAATGAAAATGTGGGTATTGCTGTGTGTGGGCACTTTGTTGATGTGCCCCTCTTCCTCATTAGCTCAGCAATACTTTTTTATGCCATTGGACACTCGTAATGGATTATCGGAAAACCATGTGAAATGCATACTCCAAGATTCTTGGGGCTTTATGTGGTTTGGAACCAAAAATGGTCTCAATCGCTATGATGGCTCCACGGTCAAGCGTTATCGCGTAGATGATGAGGTTCTCAAATGTGGTAATCACAATGTCTCTGCCCTCTATGAGGATGCACAGCATCACTTGTGGGTGGGTACTGATCAAGGTGTCTATATCTTTGAACCTTCTACAGAGACTTTTCGCTTTTTCGATACTAAAAGTAATTTGGGTGTTCAGGTGAACAACTGGATAGCCCAGATTGTGGGTGATAAATATGGTAATATATGGATTGTTTCCCCTAATCAAGGTGCTTTTAGATATGAAGTTTCGACAAAACATCTCACGCAATATACTTTCTCAAAGAAAAAGGGGGATTATCATTATAATCCTTCAAGTATCTGTGTGCGAAAGAATGGGGAGGTATGGATAGGAACAGATCATGCTGGCTTATTGCGATATAATCCTAAAAGCAAGAATACCCAACGTTTTGTGGAGGATAAAAAAGGATTGTCGATGTTAGGTATGGAGATGTACGCCATTTGTGATTATGGCGACTGGATTGCCATTGCCGACCATGAGGGTAAACTGATGAAATATAATCCTACGACTCGTGTGCTGGATGAGGTACATGCTCCCAATGTACATTATAAATTGCTGAGAGCCTTGCTCTATGATGGTAAGGATTTGTTCGTGGGAACCCAAGACGGCTTGTTTATCATCAATGAGGCTATTGGTAAAGAAGAGCATATTATGGAAAATACGTTGCATCCATACGGCTTGGTGTCCAATTTGATATATTCTCTTTATCAAGACAGAAATCGGGGGCTTTGGTTGGGTACTATATATAATGGTGTAGATTACATGCCAAGAAACGGTATGCTTTTCAATAACTATATCCATATCCCAGAGACAAATACGATTAGCTCTCGCAATATTCATGAGATGCTCAATGATAGTATGGGGCGTATATGGATAGCATCAGAACAAGGAGACATCGATATCTATGACCCTAGGACTGGTGTCTTCAGAAAAGTGCCGACTACTCGTTATAAGGGTGGTAATAATCGCTTGGCTTTGTTGCAAGATGGCGACAAGGTATGGTCTGGTATATTCAAAAATGGTATAGATGTCATTGATGTTCATACTTTGGGAATCCAACATATTTCTCCTGCAGAGTTAGGCATAGAAGAGGCTTCTCCTTATGCTTTGTTCAAGGACAGCAAGGGAAGATTCTGGATGGGAACTGGACGTGGCTTGTATCTCAAGGGAAATGGATACAGGTTTGCTAAAATATCTGTACTGCCAGATTTCTTCACACAAGATATTGCAGAGGACAAAAATGGCAATATTTGGATAGCTACGATGGGTAATGGGGTATATATGTTTAATCCTAAGACGGGAAGAAGTGTACACTTTGAGTACATATCAGGTAAAAATAGCATTAGTTCCAATAGTATAAGTAGCATTTCTTTTGACCATTTGGGAAACCTATGGTTTGCTACCGACCGTGGTGGATTGTGTCATTATGATTTGAAGAGTAAGCGTTTCACTACTTATTCGGAAGCGGCATCTTTGCCTGATGATGTGACCTATAAGGTATTGGAAGATAATAAACATCAACTTTGGTTTGGTACCAATCATGGTCTTGTTTGCTTTGATCCCCAGAGAAATGTGGTGGCAGTCTATAATACGAATAATGGCTTGATAGGAAATCAGTTTTCGTACAAGTCGGCAGTGAAAACCAGTAATGGTACCTTCTTGTTTGGTGGGGTTAGCGGAATGTTGGAGTTTGATCCTTCGGCTTATGTACCATTCAATAGCAAGGTCTTTATTACCAATATTCGTGTTAATGGTCATGAATTACGACCAGGAGGTGAGGATGGAGTCTTAGAGAAAAATATCCTGTTTACAGACAAAATCCATCTTCCTCATGATATGAACAATGTGTCTTTTGATGTATCCAACTTGAACTATGGGGGTACGAAGAGTTCTTATTATGAATATAAGTTGGAAGGCATAGACAAGGAATGGATCAAATCTCCTGATGGCAATAATATTGCTTACTCCCAATTATTGCCAGGTAAGTATATATTGAAAGTGCGCACCAATGGTAATGACAATACAATCTGTAAGTTGGTGGTGATAGTGGACCATCCTTGGTATTTTACTATTTGGGCACGATTGATATACTTGCTTTTGCTAGGAACATTGGTCTATTATCTATTGCGTAGGTATCATTTGCGACAAGTTCAAAAATTGGAACGTAGAGAACGATTGATGACAGAAAAGCGTGACAAGGAATTGTTAAAGGCAAAGATTTCATTCTTTACGGATATCACTCATGAGCTACGTACGCCATTGACCCTCATCAATGGCTCTGTGGAGAGCATCACTGAGGAAAAAGCAGATAATCCTAGAGTGGAACGAAACATCAACGCCATTGACAAGAACTGTAAGCGATTGCTTAATCTTACCAATCAGTTGCTTGATTTCCGTAAAATTGACTCCAATGGAATGACGCTCAGTTACACAAGCTTTAATGTTTGCAAGATGATGTCCGATATTGTGGATCGTTTTGAGCCCGCTATCAATAGTCTGCATAAGTTAATAACGCTAGACTTGAAAGAAGATGATGTCATGCTTCAGGCTGATCGTGAGGCATTCACGAAAATCATCAGTAATATGCTCAACAATGCCCGCAAATATTCTGAGTCGTTTGTTCAGGTAGAACTTTCTTTGGAGGGCGATAAGTTGAAGGTTGCTGTTATCAATGATGGCGCAAAAATTCCAGCAGATAAAGCGGAGAAGATTTTCAAGCCATTTGTACGACTAGATGGTACGCATCAAGTATCAGGCTCAGGTATCGGACTGCCAATGGCGAGATCGTTGGCTGAAATGCATGGTGGAACTTTGAACGTAGATACATCTTCTGAGTATAATAAGTTTGTGCTGAAGCTACCGCTCGTCCAGAAAGGTGTGGTTGTAACAACAGAACCTACCCATGAGGAACCTATGCTTCATGAGGACTTGTTGACAAGTCAAAACATGTTTGCCGATGAGAATCTTAGCGTTGACAAATCCAAGGAATATACGGTACTTGTTGTTGAGGATAACGCAGAGGTCGCACAAATGGTAGCAGAGAAATTAGCGAAGGAGTATAACGTGCTCACTGCAGAAAATGGTGAGGATGGTCTTGATAAGTTGTCGAAAAACCATATAGACATTGTGGTCAGTGACATCATGATGCCTGTGATGGATGGATTGCAGATGACCCAGAAAATCAAAACGAATATCGAGACGAGCCATATTCCTGTCATTTTGTTGACGGCTAGACAGACTTTGGAAAGTAATATAGAAGGTTTGCGCTCAGGTGCTGATGCGTATATCGTAAAGCCATTCTCAATGGCTCATCTCTTGACACAAGTACAGACGCTCTTGGAAAACAGAAAACGTGAGCGTGAGAGTTTTGTGCATAGACCTTATTTGCCAAGTTCTAAGTCAAGCATCAACAAGGCGGATGAGAATTTCTTGAAGAAGATGACCGACTTAATTGTGGCTCATATTAATCAGCCAGAGTTTAATGTTGAACAACTTGCAGCAGCATTGTGCATGAGCCGTTCAAGTTTGCATCGCAAAATCAAGGATGTCTCCAACTTGACGCCTGTGGACTTCATAAGATTGGTCCGTTTGAAGAAAGCAGCTGAGCTGATTAGAAACAATAATTATCGAGTATCTGAGGTTTGTGAGATGGTAGGTATTAGTTCTCCTTCATATTTCATCAAACTGTTCCATAAGCAGTTTGGTATGACTCCTAAGGAGTTTGCTGATAAGAAAGACTAATTCCTTGAGATACAAAAAAAGTCCGTGCCTTTTTAGGGAGCACGGACTTTTTGTGTTTATAATTGGAAGGTGAGTGTTCCACCATTTTCAATGTCTTTTTGTTGAATGAAGTTGCCTTTCAACTTTTTCCCATTCATCATTACGTTTTTCACGTAGAAATCTGTATCTTTCTTTCTGTTGGCTGTGATTTTGAAAACCTTGCCATTTTGAAGATGGATTTTCACTTCATTGAAGAGAGGCGTTCCTAACGCATATTCACCACCAGTAGGGCAAACAGGGTAGAAACCCATTGCACTGAACACGAGCCATGATGACATTTCACCGCAGTCGTCATTTCCGGCATAACCACTCGATGACGTATTGTATAATGTGTTCATGATTTGCCATACTAGTTTCTGTGTTTTATGAGGCTCGCCTGCATAGTCGTATAAGTAAGCCACATGATGACTAGGTTCATTGCCATGAACGTATTGTCCGATGAAACCGCTAGCATTGTCGTTCTTCTCACCACTTGTATCGGTAAGTGTGAAAAATTTGTCCAATCTTTGCATGAAGGCTTTCTTTCCACCCATCAGTTGGATGAGATCGGGGATATTCTGTGGCACATACCAGTTGTATTGCCAGGCATTACCTTCTGTATATGGATAGCCACCGTTTGCACCATATTTCAACGGGTCGAATGGTTCAAGCCATTTCCCGTCACTCTTTTTGCCTTGGAAGAAGCCATTGGCAGGGTTGAATAGATTACGATAATAGTTGCTGCGTTTCATAAACCTATCGTATGCTTCCTGTTTGCCTAGTTTTTTGGCTAATTGTGCTACGCACCAGTCATCAAAGGCTTGTTCCAAAGTCACGGATACTGATTGAGTTTGAACATCTTCAGGCATATAACCATATTTCTCCCATGCCTCGAAATTGGAACCTAGGTGTGAACGAGTGCTTGATGTATAGACTGCATCCCATATTTTCTCAGCTTCGATGCCTTTGAGCTGCCCCTTGAGGTAGGTATCCACTATGACAGGGATGGCATGGTTGCCTATCATGCAATAGTTGTCTTGTCCATATAAGTCCCAAATAGGAAGGTAGCCATATCTCTCGTAATGGGTAAGCATGCTATTGACAAATTCCTTATTCTTCTCTGGTACTATCAGTGTGTAGAGGGGATGTGCTGCACGGAAAGTATCCCAAAGTGAAAAGGTAGTATAGTAGTTCATGCCTTTTGCCATGTGCTGTGTGCTATAGTCGGGTGCAGTATAGCTTCCGTTTGCATCGCTATGTAGGTTTGGCTGTATCATGGTGTGGTAGAGGGCGGTATAAAACATCTGCATGTTCTTTTGACTACCGCTTACCTCTATCCGTCCTAAATGTTGTTCCCAAGTATTGTCGGCTTCATTCTTATAATGTTCGAAGTTCCAGCTGTTAGCTTCTGTTCTCATATTGTCGCGTGCATTTTCGATAGAAGTGTTGGATAATGAGACTTTGCAAGTAATGGGACTATCATCTTGATGGTCGAAATCGAAAAATGCCTTTAACTCTGAACCATTGATCAATGTTGCGTTCATTTCTTGTCTGCCACCATCTATGAGAATGTGGGAGGTGATAGGCTTTGACAGCTCTATGTGGAAATAGACACGACGTAGTTTCGCCCAACCCGTAATGATTCGCCATCCCTCGATGGTGGTTGGGTTGATGATATGTATCTGTGACTGTATGATGCGACGATTCCAACTCCCTTTAGGGGCGGAATGGTCGATGTCTAGATAGATACGCTGTCGATTACCTTTAGGAAAAGTGTATTGATGAATGCCTGTACGAAGTGTAGCCGAGAGTTGGGCGATAATTCCTGAGTTGCCCAATTTCACCTTATAAAAACCGGGATGCGCCTCTTCGTCTTGATGTGAAAAGGGTGAAAATGGCTTTTCTGTTCCATCTTGAGAGGTTGGCATGAGAAGAATGTCAATCAAATCGCAAGCTCCAGTGCCGCTTAGACGTGTATGGCTGAATCCCATAATGTTTTGGTCATTATAGTCATAACCTGATGCCTTGTCCCAGTCGGGCGCATCTTGTGTGTCAGGGGAGAGTTGTACCATTCCAAAAGGCAAGGTCGCTCCAGGATAGCAATTGCCAGAAAGACTATTTTCTACAGCCCCTGTTCCGATGAATGGATTGACGTATTTCGTATGGTTTCCTGCCCAAGCGAAATTTCCAAATAGTGAGGCTACTATCAATGATGTGATGATTCGTTTACTCATTTTGTCTTGGATATAGCTATTGATGTAAATGTTATGTTATAAAGTTTAATACTCGCTGTTTAGACGATTTTTGCCAAATGAAAGTCCTGGCCAGTCATCTGTACGGAAGGTGCTGGCAGGAAGGCCGAACTTATTGAATAGCTCGATGTCCGGATTGTCTTGCCATGCGTATCTTACAGCCAAAGGAAAAGGTACTTCATGGCTCCATACGATGATGTCGTTACCTTCGATTTTAGCCTCTGCTTGATGGAATTTGTGGTCGGCTCCTGCAATGGTGAAGTTCTTGAGCTTGCCGCCTTTCACTTGCAGTCCACCTATGGCTTCCATCTTCAGAACAATCTTGTTGTCATCAATTGTATAGTCGAGATAGCGAGGTCCCATGTAGATGGCATCCTTGGCATGGTAGCATTGGGAGAGCGCAATGAGGGCGAGGCGTCGTCCCACTTCTTGTTTGTTGGGATAATGTACATTGTCGCCTTCTCCAATGTCGGCCGTTATGACCATACCTGTATTCTTGACATGCAATGCCATTTCTTGTGCCTCTCTCATTTCTGCCCAAAGTGCTTCTGTCGGTTCATCTTTACGAGCATGGAAATTGGCTAGTTGTACGAAGTAGAATGGGAGATCATCTTTTCCCCATTGTTTTCTCCAGTCGTTGATGAGCAGTGGAAAGAGGTCACGATATTCATAGCCTCGTAACTCATTCTGCTCTCCTTGATACCAGCAGAAACCTTTCAGTGCCATAGGAACAAGTGGTTGAATCATGCCATTCCATAAGGCAGTAGGAGAGTTGCGCCAAGGATGATAGTCCTTTCTGGCTATGCTGTCTGCAAACTGAGGGGCATATTGCAATGTATTCTTGCTGATCCATGACTCGATGTTGGAACCTCCCCATGTGGCATCGATGACTCCTACTGGAATACCTGTCTTTTGGTTGAGTTCGCGTGCAAAGAAATAAGCGACAGCTGAGAATCCTGGGACACTTTGTGAACTACATTCTTGCCAAGTGGAAGAATTGGCTACTACTTGGTGTGAGGGTTCCTCGGCAGTTACCTTATGGATTTGGAGCAAGCGGATGTTCTTGTGATTAGCTTCCGTCACCTCCTGGTCGGCATTGAGAACTTGCGACCAACCTTTCACAGGGAATTCCATATTGGATTGTCCGCTACACAACCAAACTTCTCCTATGAGGATATCTTTTAGTACGATGCTTTTACCATCAGAGATGGTGATATTGTAAGGTCCTCCTGCTTGTGGTGTTTTTAGCACTGCTTTCCATTCTCCTTTAGTATCAGCCTTGACTGTTATTTTTTCATTGTTCCAAGATGGAGTAATGACAACGGTCTTTTTAGGGGAAGCCGTTCCCCAAATCGGAGCTGAGGTTTGTTGCTGTATCACCATGTGGTCAGAGAACAATGGTGAAAGTTTAGGCAAGGCCATGACAGAATGAGTCATGGCACAAACCAAAATAGAAAATACCAAATGTCTTTTTTTCATGATTAGTAAATCTATGTTTCTGATAATTGAACTTCTGTATTTGAAAAGGGTGGGTAATCATATATTAAAGAACGATTTTCAAGGTTCTTTTTGATGTCGTTGTTGTCACTTCTATGATGTTAACACCTTTCGCCAGAACAGGGATTTCCCATTCATGCGAACTTCTTTCTTGTAGTCCGGTCTGTTCCATCAAGTTTTTGCCAGTGACGTCAAAGAGACGGATTTGCTTGATGTCGCTTGAGCCACTATTGATGTAAATCATATGATTTTCCACCTTTATTCCGATGTTTTGGTCTTCTGATATTTGAGTATCGTTGATGCCGTCGGTGGCAAACTTTTTAGTGATGCGATAGATGCGTGCATCACTAAATGGAACATCATAAGTGAACCCAGTTGTATTTGGGGTAATAGTCTTGCCAGTCCATAGCTCTTTGATTTCCGACACATTTCCAGCATCAATGCCCAGGCGTTCGAAGGTGATGTTGCTATTAAGGGTCGTGAAAATGGTCTTTCCATAATTAATGGCTGCGAGATATACATATTTGTCATTCTCGTAACACATTAGATTTTCAGCGTTTTGACTGGAAGATGCATTTCCTTCTACAGGTCGAAAAGCTTGGCAAGTGCGAGGAATCTCGTTGATGTCTTCGTTGGTAAGTAGGCTCAAAGCCCTTTCTCTTGAAAGAGAGGGATAACCTGCATCTACCTTGTCGCTGAAATTATCACCAGAGATGAAGGCTCCCGTGATGACACCAGAGGTGATTCTGGATCTGTTGACTCCCTCTGATTCATTGCCTCTTCCATCAAGTGTCTTCATCACCAGGTGGTCTGGGTCATTGGCGAAGTAAACTTGATTAAGCCACCAGCCATACGAACTATTGTTCATCACATACTTCGTGTTGTCAATGCTTCCCCATGCGTCACAACTGATACGACGACCATGCGTGTAGTGGGCTGGGAACATGGGGGCTATGGAGAGGAGAAGATATATATTGTCGCCTGCCTTTTTTCTGAGGAAGGTCATTCCTTTATTGTATGCTTGTATGCCAGTATAGCATTGTTGGTCATACCAACTGTCAGCTTCTATGGCTCCATTGCTCATAAAGTCGCATTTGAGGTATTCTATTCCCCAATCTTTAAACCTCTTCATGTCGTTTGCGATGAAGAGCTTGGTGCCAGGGTGGGTTGGGTCAAGGCAATAGGCACCATCTATTTTCTTGTAGTGTCCATTCTGCTTGAGCCATAAGTCCTTATACTTATATTTTCCACTAGTGCCAGGTACATCGTTGTTGGCGTATCCACCAAAATCACAGAATGGACCATAATAAAGACCAGGGATCATGTTGTTCTCTTTGCAATATGCAACAAATTGTTTGATTTGAGTAGTGGAGAGATTGTCGTTCCACCATGCGTCTAGACTGAGTACGATTCTACCTTTCTCGTCATGGAAGCCATGGATTCTTACATTGTCTTTCAAAAAGTTGGCGACATCAATGACTCCATCGTAAGAAATCTTGGTTTGCATAACACCCCAACTGCTCCATCCGTATGGTGTTCCGCCATCCCATTCACGGCGTGGATTCACCATGGCGCAAGTCTTTCCGTATGTTTCCAAGCCGACTCTCCAATCGTCAAAACAACCAAAGAGAAAACGAGAAGAGGCAATCATGGTGCCTTTTACTGTACCATGGGGTGTATTCCTTCCTTCAGATTGTATAGAGTCATGGCTATGTTCATCTGCATATCCAGACATCAATTCCAAGGTGTTCACCTTGTAGTAATCTGTGGCATTGACATGGATGGCATTTTTCCATAAGTCATGATCCACAGCTCCTGTAACGATTCCATATCTGTCAGCTGGGTGATAGATGGCAGTGACATTGTATGAGTTCATGTCTGTACGTAGATAATTAGCTGAATAGCTGATAAAACCATCATTGTCCCATGGCACCCAAAGCATGCGGTTGGTTCTGTCATTAGGCATAATGGCTTGGCTAGTCTCTGTGGCAAGAGGAACAAGATGGTTGCTCTTGATAGTGGATGTCCTAGCATCAGTAGATAAACTTAATTGTGTGATAAAACTGTTGTCGTTGTTGTAAAACTCAAAAGTTTGAGTCATGACAAGTCCATTACCAAAACGATAGATATAAGAGTATCTTTGGCCATTTCCAAAGCAAGAACTCGCTTCTTCATTGCTAAAGCCGACGGCAAAGGCATTTGACGACTTGTAGGTCGTCAATGTCTCCGTACCATCAAAGGCAAAAGATGCTGAGGCATATACGTCTTGGAGCAGTACGTTGCCTTGGTTCTTGATACTGAGCAATTTGGTATCTCTGTCCAAATTGATTTCCCAATTGCCGTATTTTATAAGTTGCGCTTGTGACATGATGGAAAATCCAATGGCAAGCAGCAATATCATATACTTTTTCATTTCAAATATGCTTAAGTTATGTTGGTTCAAAGGATTTCACTAAATAGTGATAAATCGGTTCTATTTGATTGACTTATTTTATTTTGAAAATCAATGCATCCTTGGCTGGTATGCTAATGCTCTCATTTCTGCAGATGTTTCGATGGCTCCATAACTCAGTTATGGTTTGTGCGGAGTTAATGCCTATTCTCGCAAGTGGCAAGGTGAAAGAACGGGCGTTCTCTGTGTAGTTGAATACTGCGAGATATATGGTTCCATCTTTGTCTTTGCGTATGAACATATTTTCAGATTTGTCGTTATTGCCTTCTAGTGGGCGGAAAGAGCGCCCGGTAGCGATGGCATTGACATCTGGATTGGTCAAGTACTTGCGTGCTCGATTTTTCACTTCTTCGCTACCATTGTCACTGTAGTCGTCACCTGTGATGAAGAGACCTGTGATGATAGACGAGGTGATTCTAGCTCGGTTTTCACCTTCTGTGGCATCACGCAATACAACGTGATCGGCATCGTTGTATTGGTATATTCTATCAATCCACCAGCCCCATGATAAGGCATTCATCGTATATTCCGTGTCCTTTATTTGGTTCCATGCGTCACATGCAATACGACGAGATTGGGCATATTGAGCTGGGAAAATAGGAGAGATGGACAAATTGAGATACATGTCATGGAAGATGCTGTCTAGCAATTGCATTCCGTAGTTGTAAGCCTCGGTACCTGTATTGATACTCTTGTTGTACCAATGGTCTGCTTCCATTCTTCCGTGTGTCATAAAATCCATCTTTACATATTTGTAGCCGCATCTGCGGAATTGTGATGCTACGTCTTCCATCATTTTCTTGATGGCTGGATGGGTCGGGTCGATGGCATACGCTCCGTCCAATTCTTGTGGCTTCCCGTTGGCATAGAGATATACATCTTTATATTTATAAGATGTACCTGGCACGGTTCTCTCTGGGGCTTTGCCCCAATCGGTGAAAGGTGTCCAATAGATACATGGCACTTGCTGGTTGGCTACACATTGGTCTGCAAAGTCTTTGAGCTCTGTGTCGCTAAAACTGTTCCAGCCAGAATCCAATCCTGTATAGAGTAAGCCGTCTTGGTTGACAAATGAGTGAGGTTGTAAATCCTTGGCGAAGAATTTTACCACCTCTGTGGAATTGTCATGATTTACATTGAAAGCCAAGGCTCCCCAACTATTCCAACCGATAGGCATCGCCTTGTTCCATTCTCGTTGCGGAGCAATGATGGCATTGTTATCAGCATATTTCTCCATGCCTTCTCGCCAATCCTTGAAGTGTCCTATCATAAAGGTTGACGATTGGATGTTATGACCATTCAAATAGCCATGCGGGCGGACATCACGGGTCAAGTTGTCGGCGACTCCACTAAACATTTTGAGAGACTTCTTGTTGTCGCTCAGTTCGATGGCATTCTTCCATTTATCATGTTCGATGGCACCTATTACGATTCCATCTCTGTGGTTGGAATCATATACGCTGGTCACTTCATAGCTACGGAGTGTACTATCGATATGCTGGGTACTATTGTATCTTATCCAAGCATCATTATCAAATGGTACGAAAACCTTACGTCTGTTTTGTGAGTATAGCAACGTATCTGTGTGGGCTATAAATGGTGCCATGTAGTTGCTCTTGAGTTGCTCTGCGTTCGATTGAATCTCGATGTTGGTGAGCAAGAAATCTTTGTAGATTCGAAAATGATGAACCAATGTGGGACGTTTGTTGGAGTAGTAGGTGATAGTCCATGATTTGCCTTTGCCAAATTGATCTTTGATGTTTTTGGCTTCAAACTTCTTTTTCGTGTACTCCTTGGAGGTAACAATACTGTTGCCAATTTCATATTCGGCACTTACGTCATGGGCTATCTCTTGTCCTTCGTGATAGACATTGATGCCATTGGTGTACTTCAATTCCCAATTGTTGGATTGAATACTTTGCTTGTTGCTGCATGAGCACAAGCTGATGGTTAGAATGGTTGTAATGTAGAAGATTTTTTTCATAATTGTTAGTTGATGGTATTTAGTTACTCATCTGTTGGCAAAGGTAAATAAAAAAATAGAAATTACAGGGTTGGAGTTTGTCATAAAATAACAATATATAGTTTATGATATAAATATTTTATAATTTTCTACATTTGTTATATCGAAAAGGAGTGATTAAATTTGTTGTTATTGATATTTTGTAGTACTTTTGCATCTCGTTAGTGTCTTATAAATATAAGGTATATAGAGAGACTGATAACAAGAATGATAAAGAGAGAAAATAAGATGAAGAGAATTTGTGATTTCATTTCCCGATATATGGGAGTTGTCGTGCTGCTGACAGCTGTCGTTGCATTGTTGTTGCCTGATACCTTTCAGTGGGTGGATGCCATTTACATCAATCCCTTGTTGGGAGTCGTGATGTTTGGCATGGGATTGACACTCAATCCTGCTGATTTCAAAATCGTGTTCAGCAGACCGAAGGATGTCATTATTGGTTGCTTGGCACAGTTTATTGTGATGCCCGTGTTGGCTTGGTTGCTAGCCAAGGTTTTCCATTTGAGTCCGGAACTTGCCTTGGGTGTGATATTGGTGGGATGTTGCCCCGGCGGAACAGCATCCAATGTCATCACTTATTTGGCTAAGGGCGACTTGGCTCTTTCGGTGGGAATGACAGCGACCTCTACCGTCTTGGCACCTTTTTTGACACCGTTGATCACTTGGTTGATGGCAGGCACGTTTGTACATGTAGATGCCATGAGCATGTTCTTTTCCATCGTGCAGGTGGTGATCCTTCCCATCGTCATCGGCTTTATTATCCAGCATAATTGTCCGAAGTTTACCTCGCAAGTTGTGGCTTATCTGCCAACTTTCTCCTCGTTGGCGATTACCTTCATCGTAGGTATCATCGTGTCGCACAATGCTGAGAAACTACTCACTAGTGGCTTGCTCATCATCCTAGTGGTAATGCTTCACAACGTGTGTGGCTTGCTCTTGGGCTTCTCCATCGGTAAGTTGCTCAAATTGGAATATAAGAAATGTGTTGCCATATCCATCGAGGTAGGTATGCAGAACTCAGGACTTGCCAGTTCGCTAGCGACTCTCCATTTCGCAGCCTATCCGCTCGCCACCATTCCTGGTGCCATCTTCAGCGTATGGCACAATATCAGTGGGGCACTGATGGCGAGAGTCTATGGCAGAAAATCCTCTTCTCAATCCATGCTCCCATAAAGATCATAGTGATTAATAAATGATAAAAGCTTGCAAGTAATACCGATTTACTTGCAAGCTTTTATTGTGTTTGCTACTTCTATCAATTTTTCAAAATCATCGCTGAACTCTGTCATCTTGTGATAGAGTAGGTTACAGCCCTTGTCTGCTAGCTCGTTGTCGGGGAGAGGACCACTGTTGATGGCGACTGTAAAGATATTGGCTGCCACACCGGCACGTACGCCAAGAGGGGCATTCTCTACCACGATGCCTTCCCAAGGCTTTAAGTTACTAGCCTTCTCTAGTTCCATGAGGTATGGATTGGAATTAGGTTTGCCACGCTTCACGTCGTATGCGGTTACGATATGCTTCTCGTATAGAAATTCGACAAAGTCGTTGAGCAATCTTTGGATGAGCGGACGCTGACCACTACCAGTCACCACTCCCACTTGCATCCCAGCATCAGTGATTTTCTTCATCACCTCGCATACGCCAGGGAATATCTCGGCAGTAGGCATAGAGTGGAATATCTCTGTCTTCAGGTCATACATCTTCTGTGCTTCATCCAGAGAGATGTCGATGCCTTTCTGTTTCTTCACCATCATCTGGATGGTGTCGATGCCACGAGCGCCCTCTGTAGCATAAGCATCGGCGGTCATGTGGATGCCGAAATGCTTCATCGACTCCTGCCATGCCACGGCATGATTGGGCATACTGTTGTACAGCACGCCGTCCATATCAAAAAGCACGAGGGTGTGTCATAAGTTTGTGACGCACCCCTTTTAATTTTTTGCCTTTTCACAGATACGAAATCTTTAAAAAACATTTTTATTTACAACAAAGCCCAAACTTTCACAAGCTCGGGCTTTGCCTTTCCGCAAAAGTTTTGTATTTTTGCAGAAAACTTCTTTAAGTATGGCAAAGATACAAATAAAATCTGAAACTCGGCACGAATTGAGCTTTTTTCCTAACTCTTTCGATGATTATGTGCCAAAAGACAGCAAAGTTCGTATGGTGGATCGTATTGTTCGCAGTATGGACATCAACCCTCTCATGGATACCTATGATGGGATTGGTGCTCCTCCTTACAGTCCAATGATGCTTCTAAGTTTAGTTATTTTTGCCTATATCAATGGCGTTTATTCTTGTCGTGGCATAGCAGACGTGCTTAAAATACGATGTTCGCTATATGTGGATTTGTGGAGGCAAGCGTACGTTTGTGTGAAAGATTAGTGAGAGAACTTCCTGGCAAAGCACTTACAGGAAGGGAAAGGCAAAAGCTAAACACTCAGATTTCCCATTTGTTCAAGGCCTCAGACAAGTTACGTGAGTATGAGAACTCTTTGGAGATACTGGGCGAGAGAAACAGTTACTCCAAGACGGATCCCGATGCTACCTTCATACGCCTCAAGGAAGATGCCATGAACAATGGGCAGACCAAGCCTGCTTATAACCTTCAAATTTCGACGGAGAATCAATACTGGACGAACTTCTCCCTTTATCACAATCCAACGGACACCCAGACATTCAAGCCTTTCTTGGATAAGTATAGGAAAAGACATGGAAAGCAATCCAAGTGCGTCACCGCAGACTCAGGATACGGATCAGAGGAGAACTATGAGTACATGGAGATGGAAGAAATGGTGGGATATGTAAAGTACAACTGGTTCCACAAGGAACAGCATAAGCCTTTCAAGGAAGATGCCTTTAACCAAGCAAATTTCCACTATAATAAAGACGAAGACTATTACGTCTGTCCCATGGGACAACACATGAATCCTTGCGGACAACGGCAAACGAAAAGTGACTCAAGCTATGCGTCCGTCATAATCATTATATAGAGCGCAGCAATGTGAAGGCTGTCCACTTGGGAGTCTTTGCAAGAAAGCCAAGGGTAACAGAACCATATATGTCAACCATAAGTTGAATGCGTATAAAAAGGAAGCATTTTTGCTGCTGACGTCTGAGGAAGGTATGAAACACAGGAGTCAGAGACCGATAGAGCCGGAAGCTGCGTTTGGACAGATGAAGGCAGACATGCATTACAAGCGATTCAGGCATTTCGGAAAGGACAAAGTTTACATGGACATAGGGTTGTTCGGTATAGGATTCAATTTGAAGAAATATTTGGGGATAAAACGATAAAACTCAATTTGGACAGTTTTACCGTCTGGGACAATTATGCCCTTTTGTGAGCTTTGGGGCTGTTTTGTTATCGATAAAACAAGAAAAGTAAAGTTTCTATACAATATGATAAGATTCCCTTTGTGAAGAAAGACTACGATTCAACTAGAATATACAGAAACACAAAAAAAAGGGTGCGTCACAGACTTAATGACACACCCTCTTTTTAGGATTGTGACTCGCATGGGGCTCGAACCCATGACCCCAACATTAAAAGTGTTGTGCTCTACCAGCTGAGCTAGCGAGTCAATCT
>ERZ791632.13-NODE-13-length-86430-cov-42.3535_pt1 | contig 86430 bp, 70 predicted proteins | sample MGYA00510263_ERZ791632 | MGnify/ENA primary metagenome ERZ791632 (study PRJEB30046, sample SAMN00715181) | human gut metagenome | study: EMG produced TPA metagenomics assembly of the A metagenome-wide association study of gut microbiota in type 2... | reverse complement strand
TATCTTGCTTTCATGGGTCAAATAGCCAACCTGGTTAACCTTGATGGGATTCTTCACTGAAGAAGCTGGCATCGATAATGCTGTCAGCAGCGCCATAGTGGTTAAGATTACTTTTTTCATTTTTCCTTGTTTTTAAAGTGTTATAGTTGTTTTATGCTTATTGTCTGCAAAGATAGTTATTTTAGTTGGAAATTGTTTATGTTTTCTGGATTATTTTTGCTTTTAGTATGGTTTATTCTTTGTTGAGCCTTTTTGTTTCTATGGGACGGAACGTTTTAGGTCTCGTTCCGTCCCATATTATCATTTCCAGATATAGGTATTGAAAGAATGAGGTGTAGCCTTTACGTTCAGGAACTTCTTGCCTGCCTTAACAGTCAGAGCTGCATCTGAATCTGTAAAGTTACCCACTGTCACTATATACTGACCCTTTTTATCCTTGAACACCACGACAGGGGTCTTGCTGTATTCACGGCCTGCATACGCCAGCATCTGGGTGCCCTTCTGTACGAAATGGCTGAAGTGCTTATATGCATAATACTCTGCCGTATATCGCATTTTGCGGGTTTTACCATCTACCTGGATTAAGGCATTCTGGGTCCAGCCCCATGGCGAGATGCCGTTGTCCTTCAGGATGAAGTTCCAGTTGTAATACTCATCACAGCCGTTTCCCAGATTATCCGCCAAGAGGAAGAAGGTATGCTCTCCAGCCTTCCAGTCCATGGAGCCGTTTCCGCATTCACTTTCGCTCACCATGAAGCGATGGTTAGGATAGCGCTTGCGCATTTCCGGAAGATTGTTTCTGCATTCCCATTGGGTTCCGATTCCCTTTATGTTAGCCTGGAGAGTCTTGTCGTCCAGAATCTTCTCCACATAGTCGAGTCGGTTGGTGTTGAAGGTTCCTATCCATAAATCCACCTCTGGATGCTTCTTGGCAAGGGTAGGAGCGAGATATTCATTGTTAAATTTCAGGGTTCCTTCTGCAGTCCACGCACATCCCGGGTATGGAGTATAGGAGTAGGCTTCGTTCTGGTACATTACCTTGGTGATAGGCAAGCCTTCCTCCTTATACAGCTCGATGAATTTGCAGAACATATCTGCGTAGCACTGCAGATAACGAGGGTCCTGAATGAAAAAGTCCTGAGTGGCAAGGCGGCGTGGGAACACTCCATTACGGTCGCCAAGGAGTTTCATCTCATCAGCATCCACCTGCCTGCCATCGTCCATATAGAGCAGATAGCTCTGACGGGGATCCATTTTGTTATATTGGCTTGGGGAAACCGGATAATCGTGGTTGATCTTCATCCATACTGGTGGGCTCCATGGCGACATGAAGAGTTGCAGGTTAGGCTGATACTTCTGGGCCGCACGAGCCAGAGGAATAATGTTGCGCTTATCGTGCTCAATATTAAAATATTTAAGTGCGAAATCGCCATCCACATCATCGCAACAATACCAGGCACGGGCATAGTCGTTGGCATTCATGGAAACTCTGCCGTGGGTAAACTTCAGGTCTCCATCTGGAGAATACAGGTTGTACATCACCTCATCCTGCTCTTTTCTTGTAAGCATATTGAAGGCATCCCAGTCCAATTCATTGAATGTTGTACCGAAAGCTACGAATCGGGTTCCCTTGCTCTGTTCATTTACCTCGGCAACAACCTTTCCTGTGGCTTTGCCTGCCAGGGCAGTCTGGGATTTTTTCCAAGACTGCTCCTGGGTTGTTGAATACGATGTTACTTTCTGGGCGCTCATACATGCGCATGTCATCAACATGACAGATGTTAAGATAATCTTTTGCATGGTTGCTATTAATTAAAGTACTAAAATTGTTTCACTGATTGTCTTGTCAAATTTTGAAGAAGAGACGGTGACGGTTGCCTTACCTGGTTTGTTCCCACTTCTAATTACTACGATGGCTCTACCCTTATAGGTTGTTACCTTGGAAGAAGTCTTTGGCTCAAGATCCTTGAGATTTGCCGATGCAGCAGCAAGAAGCGTTGCCTTTCCCTTGACATCCACGTTTAATGGTATGTTGGCATCAGGTACTATGTTGCCGTTCTTGTCTATTACCTCCAGGGTGATATATGCAAGGTCCTCGCCGCTAGCTAGAATATGCTTTCTATCAGCCGTGAGCTTGATGGAAGCAGGTTCTCCGCTTGTCTGGAGGATGCTTTCCTTCACTTCCTGTCTATTGGCATCGAGAGATACGGCTTTCAGAACGCCTGGTTGATAGGGCAGTGTGATGACTGCCTTATACTCGGTATCTATGTCAACTTGCTTCTCTGCAACAAGCTGATCGTTCAGATACAGGCGGACTCTTGGAGACTTGGAGTAGATTTCCACATCGATATTCCTGCCTTCCCATCCCTGCCAGTTCCAGGATTCCCAGGTAGGCCATACCGACCATTGGGTTTCTGAGATATGTCCTTTGTGGTAGAAGTCAGGCTCCTTTACAGCAAGATAGATATCTGGTGAACCATCTTTTAGATTCCAGAGCATGCTGCGATAGTGGGAGATAGGCTTTCTCCATCCAGTGAGGTCAACATCACCGCAATAGGCTCCATGATAAGGGAAGTGATCTTCCTGATAATGCTCTTTTCTGGATTCGCCTTCATAATGGAACTGTCCGATGGCTGATTCTCCCAGATAATCTAATCCTGTCCAGACCATATCTCCGATGATGTAAGGGCGCTCCATGGTATGCTTCCAGTTGGCAAAGGCATCTCTAGGATAACTTTCGGTCTGCCACATCACTCTTTCAGGGCATCGCTCGTGGTCACTTTCTGCTTTGTGCATCATATAATTGTAGCCCACTATATCCAGAACTGCTGCATGAGGGTCGAAAATCTCCCAATCATGATCCCAGGAGCAGAGAGCCTCCGTTACTGGACGGGTGTTATCGAGAGATGTGATGACCTTCTTGAATTTCTGGGCGGTTTGAATCACCTTGATTTCCTTGCGTTCTATTACCTCGTTGCCGATGCTGTAGGAAATGATGCATGGATGGTTACGGTCGCGGAGTACCATGGCTTTGAGATCTTCCTGGTAGCAGGAGTCTATGGCAAGATGATAGTCATACTTGGTCTTCTCTGTATACCAGCCGTCGTAGGCTTCATCTATGACCATCATACCCAGGCTGTCGCAAGCATCGAGCATGGCTCGTGTCTGTGGGTTGTGAGAAGTACGGATCAGATTGAATCCTGCTTCTTTCATCAATCTTACCTTGCGGATTTCTGCAGCGTCGAATGCCATGGCGCCAATCACTCCATTGTCATGGTGGACACAAGCTCCATTGATAAGGGTAGGCTGGCCATTTAGCAGGAACCCTCTTTTGGCATCATATCTGAAGGTACGGATGCCATGCTTGGCGTTCAGTTCTCCCACTTGAATATCATAGAGCTTGGGATGTGCAGGAGACCATAGTTCCACATTCTTTAGCACTCGTCTCTCATTGAGCTTATCCTGATAGGTAATGCGGATTGCTGCAGAGTCGGCATGTGTGCCATCTTTAGACATACCATAGATCTTTTCTGTTTGGATGAATAGCTGCTGAGGGTCATCCATTTTATTCTCATGGTATTTTTCCAGCCATACATGTCTATAGATTCCCGATCCACTATACCATCGGCAGTTGGGTTGCTTGGAATTATCCACACGAACAGCGATGGTATTGATACCTTTTTTGATACAAGGAGAGATCTTGACCTTGAAAGGTGTGTAGCCATAGAAGTGAGTGCCAACTTGGATGCCATTCACGAAAACCTGGCTGTTCTGGTAGATTCCTTCGAAGTGGAGCCAGAGGCTCTCGCCTTTGCCAGTTTTCAGGTCTGTATCCCTCACCTGCTTTCTATACCAGCCGATACCGCCTGGGTAGTATCCACCTCCATTCTCAGTAGGTGCATCAGCCTTGGGGCTATGATAGATATCCCAGTCATGGGGAAGGTTTACTCTTGTCCACTTGCCGTCATTACAAGAGGGAAGTTGTGCTTCCTTCACATCCTGCTCTATGAATTTCCAGCCAAAATCAAAGTTCTGCACCTTGCTTTGTCCCCATATAGGAGTAGTTATGCAGGTAACTACCCCCAGTGTTATGATCAAACGTTTCATATCTTTTTTGAATTTTAATTTAGTAAATGAAGAGTGGCTGCATGATAGTAACTGCCCGCTTCGTTTGAAAATGAAACAATAGACTGAATCCAGATGATGTAGTTTAAGGCTACTGATGCCATCGGTGGTCTTTTGCTAAGATTTGTTTTGTTGTTTATTGATTGCAAAGGTAGTAATTTTTGGTGGAAATAGTTTCTCTTCTCCGAAGATTTTTGCCATTAGTGTTACTTTTCCTTGATTTTGTGATGGTCGGGTATGTAATTTAAGTGTTTTTGCGCTATGGAGACAAGCAGAAAGAAAATTATTCGCAGGGCTGTGAGGGAGTTTATCTTTTTATGCAGCCAAAGCTTCTAGGATGTTTGTAAATGCCACTCTGCGTAATCTGGAACTCAATATCGGCAATTTGGCAACGAGTGCCTGTGTGAATTGGATGATATCGATATTGAAATCTCCGTGCTCACTCCGATGAAGCGTATCCATAGCATTGATGAGTTTCAATTGGGCAAACAGGGTATTTTCATGCGCAAGGGATATCATGCGGGTACCTTCCTTCCACAAGTTATTGATGAAGTAGCGCGGTCGAAGGAGGAATTTCTGGGCCATTGCGATTCCTGCAGATGGCAGAGAAATGTGCCTGGATAGAGCAGGTGATTGAATATCCTGAGGAGATTATATATGATGAGAAATTCACATTGACGTTCACTCCTGATTATATGATTATCTTGGAGGATGGATGTATCGTAATGGTGATGCTCATGCCCTACCATCTGTCTTCCACTCAGGCTGTACAGAAGAAATGGTATGCTTTGATGGAATACTGCAGGCTCCATGGCTACGGATGTGTACTTTACGAATTAGAAAGTACAGCGGTTAACAACAAGACAAATGTCGAACTGATGCAGATGATCGTGACAGAAAGTCTGGTTCACAAAACATAATTCCTGCCAAATTGACCATTTCCGCAGGACATAATTTGATGAAAATCAAGAAATCGCCCTTTTTTGAAGTTTTCTCTTAAAAAAATGTGTACGCACACAAAAAGGCATTACCTTTGCACTCGAAAAGATTGAATAACGAATAATTAAAGAAAGAAAGGGTAACAATTATGATGGTATTAGGAATGACACTGGCAGTTGTAGCTGCTCTTTTTGCAGAGGTTGTAAATGTCAACAAGAAGATTAGCCTCGGCAAGTAATCAACCTTTGAGAGGCATCTAAGCATGCTTCAATGAAGTTGATTTGAAATGGATAAAGATTAGGATAACAGATAAATAGAGAAAGGATAAGAGTATGTTAGTTTTAGGTATGATTTTAGCAATGATCGTTGCCGGATGCGCTGAGTATGGTGCAAGATCTAACATGAAGGACTTCGCTTAACAAGCGGTTCTTCTTTCAATTTGAGAGAATTTAAACAGTAGTTCCATATAATAGATAAAGAAAGGCAGGTGTAGGCATTTGAAAGATGTCTGCAGCTGCCTTTCCTTTTTATATTCATTTATGATAGTTTTCTACTTAAAAGTTGTATCTTTGCAACCAAATTATTGATCTACAGCCCAAGGCTTTGAGCATGCCAAGCAATGGTGCAGGGATAATGGTTACAGTGTATATTAAATAAATATGAAAATGGATAGAGATTTACGTTTGATAGAAGAGCAACATCCTCTCATACATAACATAACCAATTATGTTGCCATGAACTTTGTGGCAAATAGCCTACTGGCAATTGGGGCATCCCCAATCATGGCACGCGCCCAGGAAGAGGTGGAGGAAATCTGTAGCAAGAGCAATGCCTTAGCACTTAATCTGGGCATTTTGGAAAGCGAGACAGCACACTCAATGCTATTCGCAGGTAAAGCTGCTTCTAAAAGCAGAATTCCAATTGTATTTGATGTGGTTGGAGTAGGTGCCACTAGATTTCGAATGGATACTGCATCAAAGATCATCCTTCAATGCCAGCCAGCCGTCATCAAGGGTAATGCCAGTGAAATACGATCATTATACTCGCATCAGATAGGAATGCAGGGAGTAGACAGCCATCTTGAAACTTCTGAGGTTGAGGAACAGGCTCAAATTCTTGCCAGGAAACTGGCATGCATCATCGTTATTACCGGTGCTACAGACATCATCACGGATGGTAAAAAAGTAGCTTATGTTCATGAGGGGCATCCTCTGATGGGCAAGGTTACAGCCATGGGGTGTGCTGCCACTGGTATCATAGGAGCTTTCCTTTCAGTAAACCCTAATCCGTTTGATGCATCTGTTCATGCCATGAAAGCCATGGGCATTGCAGGAGAAAGAGCGGGTGCAGTCTCTAGAGGTAATGGTAGCATGATGGTGAACTTCCTCGATGAACTTTGTAATCTGGGATGCCATGAGTAGAATTATCAAAATCAAGAAGAGATCATTCATGAAACGATTTTATGCCATCAATCTATTTGGCATTATCATTACTTGCTTAGTCCTGAAATATAGAAATTGGATGAAAGCATATTACAACATCAGATTTGAGAAAGAAGCCTATGCTCACCAGAATGATATGGAGTATTTAATTCGGAGGAAACACTATTGCTATCTGACACGCATTGAAGCAAGACACATTTAGGCATTCCCCAACTTTTTGGGGAATGTTTCCACATTCTTTCCTCATTTTCCACACTATTCATTTTTGGTACAAAGGACATAAGCTTCTGATTATCAATACAAACTAATTTCTCTCATCTTTTTGGCACGCAGATTGTGACTATGATTAGCGGGTTCGATAATGAATCCACAAACAAGTAAGTAACATCAATTAGTAACAATTTTAAAAAGATAAGATTATGAAGAAGTTTATGTTTGCAGCTATCGCAGCTTTGGTTATGGTTTCAGTAAGCAACGTTTTTGCATCAAGCAAAATGGTAAGTAACGCTCAGGTTGCTCCTGTTGATACAGTAGCTCCAGATGCTCCTTTAGATACATTGGCTGTTGGTACTCCTATCCAACCACAGGCTGGTGTTGAGGATTCTACCCAGCAGGAGAATGCCACAGAGGCAACTACAGAAGCAACTCCAACAGAGACTACAACAGAGAATGCTACAGAGACAACAACAGAGAATACCACCGAAGAGACTCCAGTAGCTACAGAACAGCAGGCTATTGCTGAATAATAGAGAAAATACTGTTCTTTTTGTAAGCGTTATACAGGAATAATAGGGAGGGACGTGGTTTCATGGGGCAGCACATAGAAGCCATGTCTTGTCCCGACTGCAGGAACATAGTACCTCTAGTGGTGGGTGGAGTGAATTCTTTTCTAAACCTGTTTTTCAATCCATGCCATCAATACCGCTACTGCATATTGCTGTTCTTCTCCTGTCAGCAGTCTTCCGGCAGGTATATGATGCCATTTGAAGAAACATCCACGGCAGCAGCAGCCTGTAGCATGCTGGGCTATAAATACAGGATGACCTCTCATCGGTGTCTGCTTGCCGTCATTGGGAATCACGGCAGGAGCAAGGCGTTTGGCAACGAAATCCTTTGCATGCTTACGGATGGTTTCCAAGCCCTTTTCTGCAATATATTCCTTATCCCTCTTCGAAAGGTGAAAACGGCTGCGGAATGCTGAATTGGAAAGTCTTTCAAACAGACCTGTCAAGTCATACTCTTTGTCTGGAGAGGTATGGTTTTCTTTGTTTTCTGAAGAGACAGAATCTTTCAGAAGATTCTCTTTCTCCTCAGGAAACAGATTGTGTTCTACATATCTGGCATGGTTTACCCTTGAATCTTTTTTCATATCTATTTATCTCCTATATCTGTTTCATCCTTGTAGATAGATACATTCTTATCGAATTTACAAATAATGGAATGCATTTATGACTTTTCTGTCTCCAGTTCCAGCAAAATTCTCTTTGCTTCCAGTACTTTTTTGCAAAAATAATAAATATTTTCAGATTTCGCAAGATAAAGTACAATATGGCATTCTTATTTATAATATATTATACTTTTATTGAACTTTTCTTTGAGTTTTGCCATATTTTCATTAACTTTGCCAGCAAAACAATCATTAAGAGTTACCCTTTAAAATAAACGTATTATGCAGATATTATTGGCAAATGCCAAAATCATGTTTGATAAGGCAGATAGGGCAGCTGTTTCAAAGCCACTTTTCCAATCTGTGGCTGAAATGTTGGCTGCAGAAATGGCTAAGCTGGACGTAGAGGAATTGGCCAGGCAACTTGATTGCAGCCACAAGATAGCTTCTGAAAACTGGAAGCGATATCGTAATTTTATGGCTGCAGAGAAGATGCCTGCCATACTTTCCTACAATGGACAGGCGTATAAGCATCTACGTGCCAACACTTTGGGAGAAGAATCCCTGCAGTATGCCCAGAAACATCTCTGGATTACCTGCTTTCTCTATGGATTGCTTCGGCCGATGGATGGCATCGTGCCTTATCGTATGGAGCATTGCGTGACGCTTGAAGCTACAAACGACAAGCCGATCAATCAATTTTGGAAAGATAAACTGACCGATGTTCTTATCCACAGTGTGAAAGCTGACGATGGCATACTTATCCATCTCTCTACGGCAGAATATGAACATCTGTTTGATTGGAAGAGAATTTGCAGGGAAGTGAAAGTCATCCAGCCCCTCTTTTATGTTCGCCAGAAGGATGGTAGGCTGAAAATGCAGGCTGTGTGGGCTAAATCCTGCCGTGGAGCTATGGTGAGATATATTCTAAGCAACCAACTTACTACTCCAGAAGAATTGGCAGCCTTCAGTTACGAAGGTTTTGAATACGCACCAGAATTAGGAGAAGTGGCTTTTCCGCATTTCGTTCGTAATATAACAAAATAGTACTTTTTTACTTTTCCTACATCAAAGATGATATCTTAGAAGACAAGGGAGCGGACTAGGCAATGCTTTAGTCCGCTCCCTTGTTTAATTTAGTTTAAATCCTGAACAATTCTTGTTTATCTCTAGGTAAAATTGTATCTTTGCCGTGGAGAAAGTTATGTTCAGCACTGCTGAACTTGTATTCGACACTGCTGAGCTTAAGTTCAACACTGCTGAACATAGATTCAACATCGCTGAACAGAGATTTCTTCTAATGATAAAGACTATTATCCTTAAGAGTATAGATAAGTGCATTTAAGGATGTAAACTATCTCTTCTAGGACTATGGTCTATCTTTATAAATGGTGATGTAGAACTTAATAAGGAAAGGAATCGATATGGCAAAGTACAAGTTGCAGGAGATGTCGGATGTTCATCATACCGGCAAGCGTAAGGTTTATCCCAAGATGGTAGTCAACCGCACTCTATCTCGCAAGGAATTCATCGAAAGGATGCAGGGGTATCATCGTGGTATTTCGGCAAGCACCACGGAGGCTGTGCTGATGGATGTGGAAGAAATACTGGTTGAGATGCTCTCCATGGGCTATAATGTGAATCTGGAGGGCCTCGGTACCTTCTCTCTATCCCTAGGTTTCGAGGATGACAAGCCTACGGAGATGCAGGGCGATGACGACAAGATGACCTATCGCAAGGTGGGTGTAAGAGATGTGAACTTCAAGGCATCTCCCGATTTCATCAAGTCTGTGAAGCAGGTAGCCGACCGCGATCTGGAGCGGGATATGGGTGGCGTAAAACTGATATTGAAAAAGAAATATACCCGAGAGGAGCGCATCGCCCGAGCCCTGGATGTCATCGATGAGAATGGCTTCATCGGTCTTACCGACTATGCCTACATCAACAACTTGAGCCGCACCGCCGCCTCCTTGGAGTTGAAGGAGATATCCCATGACGAGACTGTTCCCATCCGCTCTGTGGGTCAGCACAGCCATAAGGTCTGGGTGAGGAGAAAAAAATAAGATAAAGTATGATTTCTCATCGTTTTCTTTGGTGTTTCCAATTCTTTTCGCTAATTTTGTGGCGTTAATTTAAAAGAAAGGAATAAGATGGAAACGATTAATATTCAGTTTCAAGTACCTTCTACAGGTCAATATACGCTTGACGAATTTGTCGCTAAGCTCAAAGACTATGCTGATAAATTAGCAAGTTCTATCTCCAAATCAGGAAACAGTTACCAGAAAACTTATATGAGCCAGGCAGAGCAGGAAGCCTATGTGGCAGAAAGCCTCAACCGTGCTCTTGATGAAATGGAAGCTCATAAGAAGAATGGGACTAAGCCGATGGATGCTCGTGATTTGTTGAGAAGACTTCGCTAGGAATTTATTTGGGGGAAGAAATTTATAAGATTCCTCTGGTTTACAATAAAGAAGTTGGGGCTTAGTCTCAGAATTTTAAAAAAAGGACAATAATAATTGTTGGAATATAGCAGAAGATAGAAGAAAAGATTATGAGTAAAAATATTGATATATTTAATATCCTTTCTGGAGGTGAGCGTGTTACTTTAGAATGTAAAAAAGCAACTAAGGGAGTTCCTGCTTCTTTGTGGGAAACCTATTCAGCTTTCGCCAATACGTATGGTGGAATAATTCTGTTGGGCGTGGTTGAGCACATGGAAGAAATGGACAATTCCAAGCGTTTTGAAATCATAGGTGTTGAGGATGCAGACAAAATTCGTAAAGATTTGTGGAATACAGTCAATAGCCGAGAAAAAGTGAATATCAATCTTCTATACGATGATGATATTCAGACGATAGATATTGATGGAAAGAAAATTGTTGCTATTAATATTCCTCGTGCAGACTACACCGTTCGGCCTGTCTATATTAACAACAATTTGTCAAGAGGCACTTTTAAGCGTAACCATGAAGGTGACTACCATTGTACTGAGCAAGAATTGAAAATGATGCTTCGTGATGCAAATGAAGCTGGCAACGATGGATTGTTGCTTGAATACTATACAATGGATGATATTGATATTCCAACTTTAGAACGTTTCCGACAGATGTTCCAAACTTTGCATCCTGAACACCAATGGAACTCATCAGACCATAAGGAGTTTTTGATAAATTTTGGCGGTTATACAAAAAATCGAAGGACAGGAAAGGAAGGTTTGACTATGGCAGGACTTTTGATGTTCGGAAAGGGGCTTCCTGTTCGTGAGCGTTTTGATAATTTGCGTATGGATTATATCGATAAATCTAATTTGGTAGGAGACCAACGTTATAGCGACCGACTAACATACGATGGTACATGGGAGAATAACTTGTTTAATTTCATTAGGATGATCATTCCAAAACTGACACGTGATTTGCCGCATCCTTTCAGTATGAATGGTGTAATTCGGATAGACGATACTCTTCAAGCCAAAGCTGTACGTGAAGCTGTTACGAATATGGTTATCCACTCTGATTTTATGATTAATGGAGTATTGAAGGTCGAAAAAAATGACGATTGCTTTGTATTGACTAATCCTGGACTTCTGAAACTGCCCGTTGAGCAGATTTACAAGGGAGGTGAGTCTAAAGCACGTAATCAGCGTATGCAGAATATGTTCCGAATGATAGGCTATGGCGAAAACCTAGGCTCAGGTTTCCCTCTTATTCTAAATGCTTGGAATGATAAGCATTGGATCAAGCCGGAATTATTAGAACAGCCTGAATTATTGCAGGTCAAATTGACTTTGCATATTCAAAATGAGCCGATAAATGAGCCGATAAATGAGCCGATAAATGAGCATCTATCAAATCGGCAAATTGCTATAATTATGGCAATAAAGGAACAACCATTCTTGACAAGAGATGATTTAGCGAAAGAAGTTGGAGTGTCGCTTGCGACTTTAAAAAGAGAAATTTCCATTTTGCGTAAGAATGGCTATATAGGTCGTGGAGGTAGCAATAAAAATGGTCAATGGCTACTTCTTAAAAAGATTTGTAAATAGATTTAGTAAAATGTCGAATGTAAAATCGGAATAGAATGGTATAAGCCTTTCAGCATTTATATCGCTGAAAGGCTTTTTTGTGTCTTAAAGTGAAGAAAGTTGTTCTTTTCTTTGGCATTTCCAATTCTTTTCATTAATTTTGTACCGTCATTCCTTGGATGGCGGCAATGAGTTGCTGGCGATAATCCGAGGCTTGGCTCTATTTTTTGAGAAAAGACGTTTACTACGTTTCGCTTCTGATGCATTGGAAATTAGGAACTTCAAATGAAAAGTCAGAGAGAGATGGCGGTGGACGTCTACTATAACGTGTAGTATATGCACGGCACAAGTGCGCCCTTTTCGATAGGAGAGGGTGTGCCTTGTGCTACATACATATATACCATGTTGGCGTAGGCGTGTCCTCTTGCTTCTGTTCTTGTTTTTCTAGGGCTCCTAATCCCTCAATGCGCAAGGACGTTAAAGGAAGTAATGACACATCCCCTACGCCAATTCTTTTAGAATAGAATGTCTGCTAATTACTTGATAAAAGTAACTTTAGTAAGATGATAACTAACACAAACGAAAACAATTAAATCAAATGCTTTGGGGATGGGCAGCAGTTAGGAACGAAACTAGCTTCGTTCCATTCCGCTTATGAACAAATACGAACTCGCAAAGAAGATAAACGAACTCGATGGGCTTACGAACGAAGAGAAATCAGAGCTACTGAAGTTGCTCCGTTCGCAAAAGAAGTATGGTCTTGTTTGGGAGGACAAGCCTGAGGATGCAGAGCTAAGAATGGTGGATGAAATGCCTGTCTTGGAAGAAGTTCCAGAGCGTGCCATTGTCTGCGATGATCCCGATGCTCCTAACCATATCCTTATTGAGGGCGACAACCTTGAAGCCCTTACTGCCCTTACATATACTCATACAGGAAAGATTGATGTTATTTACATTGATCCACCTTACAACACGGGTAACAAAGACTTTGTTTATAACGATTCTTTTGTGGATAGAGAGAATGGCTATCGACATTCCATGTGGTTGTCATTTATGAATAAGCGTTTGAAGATTGCCAAGAGCTTGCTTTCAGAGAAAGGCGTAATATTCATTTCTATTGATGACAATGAACAAGCGCAGCTGAAAATGCTTTGCGATGAGATATTTGGCTTTGAAAATTTTATTGGTGACGTATCGTGGCAAAGAACATATTCCATACGTAATGATTCAAAAGGAATTCCTGCAGAAATAGAGCATATCTTGGTATATGGTAAAACTGATTGGCAACCTAAAAAGTTGCCACGTACAGCAGAAATGAATGCTGCATATTCGAATCCTGATGGAGATGTTTGTGATTGGATGAGTGGTTCACCCGTAGCATCTGATGCTGCAACGCATCAAGGTATGGTTTATGCAATACAGCATCCTTTTACCGGTAAGTTATTTTATCCTTCTTCAAGGGCTCATTGGCGATATGAACAGAGTCAAATGTTGGCATATTTGAATGGGTGGTGCCAATATAAATTGGAAGATTTAAATGATGATGAGGAGAGAGCTAATGTTTGTGGTGTTGATGTATCAAAAATAAAGCCTCATGTAAAAGCTATAGTTTTGACCGAGGATATTGAAATTTCAAGAAAAAAAGCCAAAGAGGTATATGATAAAGGACCTTGGCCTCGTTTTTTCTTTACTAATAAAGGAAAAGGTGGAATGCGTAGAAAAGTATATTTAGATAATGTTGGAGGTAGAATAGCTACAAATTATTGGCCTTATGAAGAAACTGGTCATACTGATGAAGCTAAGAAAGAATTGATTAAAATCTTTGGTCAAGCACCATTTGATACACCAAAGCCAACAAGGTTAATAAGAAGAGTTCTAGATTTGAGTACAAATAAAAGATCTCTGATATTTGACTTCTTTGCTGGCTCAGGTACAACTCTTCATGCTACGATGATGCTCAATGCCGAAGATGGTGGACATCGCCAATGTATTTTGGCAACCAATAACGAGAATGGTATTTGCGAGAATGTAACCTATGAGCGTAATCGCCGAGTCATCCAAGGCTATACCACTCCAAAGGGAGAGGAGATTCCTGGCTTGACGCATAACAACCTCCGTTATTACAAGACCAAACTCTTGCCTCGTCAGCAAACGGTCAAGAACAAGCGAGCTTTGGTAGAAGCATCAACCGACTTACTTTGCATCAAGAACAATGTCTATACAGAGCAAACTTGTTTTGCTGGCAGGAAGTTGAAGCCATCTTGCGCTCGTTATTTCGATAATGGTGAAACCAAGATGTTGGTCATCTATAATGAGTTGACTGTGGATGCCTTTGCCGAAACCATCTATCACATGGATGTTGAGGGGAAGATATTAATCTATGTCTTCTCCAATACTCGTTATGCTTACGATGACAACTTTGAAGATGTACTCGACAAAGTGGAACTTTGTGCTTTGCCTGCTGCCATCTATGATGCTTATCGCAACATTCTGCCAGAGGAGAATCAGATGTTTGAGGAACCTTTGGAAGCAGAAGAGAGTGCCGACGGAGCGGATTTGGCAGAAAATGCCGATGAAGCTCAGAGCACAAATACAACAAATGAAGGACAGTTGTCCTTTGATTTTCAAAACGAATAATATAGGAGCCAAGATATATGATACAAGAAAAGAGATATCAAATAGAGGCAGTTGAGACTTTGGTTAAGAAGACACTCAACCTTTTGGAATCTGATGGAGACAGAAAGAAACTTGTATTCAAGGCTCCTACAGGTTCGGGCAAGACGGTAATGTCGAGCAAGGTGCTCGATGAACTGACTTCGCAGTTGGCGGAAGAAGGAAAGCAAGTGGCAATCATTTGGATAGCACCCAACAAGTTGCACCAACAAAGCTACATGAGCATGAGGAACTTCTTCTCAGAAACGCACGTGCTCACTCCTGTGATGTATGATGAGTTGGACCACTCGGTTAGTGGTTACATCAAGCCAGGCGAAGTGTTCTTTGTCAACTGGGAGAGCATCAACAAGAACAAGAATATCTTGGTGCGAGATACAGAGAACTCTTCTTCCATCTACGACATCGTGGAGCGAACCAAGAATGAGCATCATCTGCCACTCATCGTAGTGATAGATGAGGAGCACATGTTTGGCAGTCGCAATGCCAAGCAATCAGAAAAGGTGTTGAAGAATCTCAATCCAAAAGTAGAGATACGCATATCGGCTACTCCTCAGAAAACTTCTTTGGCTGAGGCTAAGGAAATCGTTATTGTACCACGTGAAGATGTCATCAGGGAAGAGATGATAAAGGATGGCATCACCATTAATGCTGGTGTGAGAGAAGATGACGGCATGGTTGGCGAGAATGCCTATCTCTTGGATTTGGCTCTTGCCAAACGAAAGGAACTGAAAAAAGCATACGAGAAAGAGGGTGTGAGAATCAATCCTCTTCTCCTTATTCAGTTGCCAAATGATAACTCAGAAAACTTGAATGAGGGAGAGCGTGCCATCGTAGATATGGTGAAGAACCGTCTTGATACAGAATATGACATCAATACGGACAACGGCAAATTGGCAATCTGGCTTTCCATCGAAAAGAAGAATCTCGAAGGATTGGAGAAAAACTATAACTTGACAGAGGCTCTACTCTTCAAGCAAGCCATTGCTTTGGGGTGGGATTGTCCTCGTGCAGCCGTACTTCTGATATTCCGCGACATCAAGAGTACGGAATTTGGCACACAGACGGTAGGTCGTATCATGCGTATGCCAGAGCAACATTATTATACGGATGGTATTCTGAATCATGGTTGGGTATATACCAATCTGAGCAAGGATAGCATAGAGATTGTAGCTGAGGATATGAGCTATATCACCAAGGCTTTGCTTTCTTATCGCCGTGAACATTTGAATAATGTGGCTTTGACTTCCACCTATAGTCAGTATTTGAGTGCAGACCGCAACCGATTGGGACCTGACTTCTATCCTTTGTTGGTGGAGACGTTTAATAATGTTTGGTTTAAACAACCTATCCAGTTGAGCTTCTTTGATTCTGATCCATTTGCAGATGATGATAGTGAAGATAAAGTAGGTTCTGATAATGGTAGCTTTATGATAGATGTTGACAAAAACAGGAAGCAAGCAGAGCGTATCGACAGTATCTGTTTTGACAAACATACTATAAAGGTGAATATACTCCGTGATGTTGAGATTACTGGTGAAATGGGAACTACTATGGTTGATGAAAACAAGCGTATTTCTTTCACCAGAAATCAGTATGAGCTGAGTGTGGCATTAGATAAATTCTATAAAGATTTGCTGGCTGGTTATGAAAAGGGAGCCGTCAAAGTTCTTCATGGTAACATGGATGAATTGATGGGCGAATACTTAGGCATCTTCGAAACAGACGTGCCAAGTATAATCTTGTATAACAGAAACAAGGGCAAGTTTGCTGCCATCATCAGTCGTGCAGTTGCCAAATATAGCAAGATTATCAGCGAGCGCAAAAAGAAACGCAAGGAACGTTCTTTCAAGCAATATACTTGGAATGTGCCAGAGATTCGAGAGTATAATGAAACCACTTATACCGAGAATGATGCAAGAAAGAATCATGCTATGCTGCCATATATGCAGTTCAATGATGATTCGTTCCAAGAGCGTGATTTCGAGGCGTTCTTGGAAGAATACGCTGATTGCATTGATTGGTGGTATAAGAATGGTGATGAGGGAAGACAGCATTATGCGATTCCTTATACCAAAAAGACGGGCGAGAAATCTCTCTTCTATGTTGATTATGTCATTCGTATGAAGAATGGTCAAATCTTTCTTTTTGATACAAAGGGAGTTGGAAGTGACGAGAATGGTCAAGAGAAGCACAATGCTCTTATCAGTTATATGGCAAACGAGGAAAACAAGAATAAGCATCTGAAAGGTGGTATTATCATCCACCAACAATCGGATAATAATTGGTATTATTCATCGTTGCCAATAGAGAATACAACAGATTTAACAAGTTGGGATGCTTTTTTCCCAGATAAATATAAATAGGGCATAAACGCTACATATATAATAAGGTGTAATAACGATGGCAAAGGGACTAGATGGAAAATTCTTGCACTATGGCATCCGGAAGGAAGACCTCGATCTGATCAGGACGCTATGCGAGAAGCATGAGATTGACTTCGACTGGATGAGCGAGGAAATCCTGCGCAAATATCATGCAGCCAAGGTGGATAAGATAGAAATGAATGACGAGGATACTGAGAAGATTATCGCCGAGGCGATTTCTCAGATCAAGTAAAGAACCAAGAATGAAGAACGAAGAGTGAAGAATAGATTATGATTATCAAAAGAATCAAAATCAAGAACTATAAGACTTATCTGAGTCTTGACTTGGATTTGTCGGTGAGACCCGATCAGCCCATCATCCTGATAGGTGGTATGAACGGTGGTGGTAAGACCACGCTGTTTGAGGCTATCTGTGGAGCTCTTTATGGATTGAAGATTCAGAACAAGGCGCATTTTCAGGAACTCTTGAACAATGGAGCCTTGGGAAAGGTGGAGCCTACCATCGTGCTTGAACTCTCTTTCGAAGGTATGGTGCTCGGACGCAAGCAGCAGTATCTACTGCGTCGCACTTATAAGCTTAATCCTGCCAACAAGCCTGTGGAGAATGTGCTGCTCAATATGGACGGCACACCTTTCTCCTATGGTACGGCTACGCCTCCGCAGCAGCGTGCCCTCAACGAGCAGCAGGTGAATAAGATTATCAAGGCAAACTTGCCGCAGGAGCTCAGCAAGTATTTCCTCTTTGATGCCATGCAGTCGAGCGAGCTCTTGAAGGAGAATGTCTTTGCCCAAATCATCAAGGATAATATCCAGAATGTGATGGGATTCAACAAATATCTGCAATTAAAAAATGCTGCCGAGCATCAGCAGCAGGAGTGGGCAGCAAGGAGACTGGAGGCGCAGAAGGAGGCTGAAGAATATAATGGGCTTTGCGAACAGCGCAACCAACTGGTGACTTTGCTGGAGGAGAATACCAAGCTACAGGATGATAAGTACAAATATCTGGTTTCCATTCAGGCTGAATATGATGCCGCCAAGGAAGGTGCCAAGGATTCTGCCGAGACTGCACGAAAGATTCAGGATCTAGAGGCCAGCGTGAAGGATACGCAGGAGTCGTCAAAGCGATATAATGCCCAATTGAAGCAGGTGGTGGAGACTTTGGAAATCAACGTGTTCTTTCCGAAACTTGCACAGGGAATCACAAACGAGGTAAACGACATCATCCGACAGAAAGAAGCCTTGAAGCAGGAACGTGAAGGGGTGCTCTCTCTGGAGCAGATGCGTGAGGTAACTACCAAGATTCTTGGTTATCTGAAATCAAAGTGCCTCTGTCCGGATTCCGTGGAGGATGAGGATGTGGTGGCTTACCTGAAGAGTCAGCAGGAAGCTTTGCAGCGCAAGGACGATTATGCTTTCCTGGATGAAAGCGAGTTTGATGCGCTCAAGAATCTGCTGGGTACCAATGCTGTGAATGAGTTTATCGCCCTTAATGACAGTCGTTATGATTTGGAAAAGCGGTTGGAGAACTATGATAATCAGCAGAGTCAGATAGCTCTGCTCCGTCGTAGTATGGTAAGCGGCAATACCGAAATCATCAAGGCATACGAGGAGGCTAGCCGTGAACTCGAATTCTTGAAGAAGGAGGCTGATGACAGAAAGGTGAGCATTGGGAAACTGGAGCGTAAGATTCATCAGTTTGATGTGCAGATACAGCAGGAACCTGATGTGAAATATGACATGCTGGTGAAACTGAAACCTTTCTTTGAGGATGTTGCCGACACTCTGCTCAAACGCAAGAAGGAAAAGATAGAGGAGGATATGAAGGAGCAACTCAACAAACTCCTGATTTCCTATAAAGGCTGCATCGCCAAGGTGGAGCTATCAGACAGTATGGAGAATTTCACCATCCGTCTCTATCACAAGGCTGGAAATGAAATCTCGCTCAACCAACTGAATGCAGCATCCAAGCAAATCTTTATCCAGGTGTTGCTGAAGGTGCTTCGAAATCTGGGTGATTATAATCCACCTGTGATGATAGACACGGTGATGGGTGTTTTGGATGAGGAGAGCCGTGATGTGCTGATGGAAGAATACTTCCCGGGACTTGCCGAGCAAACCATCCTGCTCTGCACCACTTCGGAAATCAGAAAGGATAAGGATTATATGAAGCTGGAACCATTCCTCTCCCGTTCTTATACGCTGGTAAGAGATGGGGAAAGTCAGAGCACCCACGTGGAGGAAGGATACTTTGGAGTAATGTGTAATGAATAATGTTTCATATTGACGGAGCAATATAAATATGGAAGTAGCATTAGAGAATATACGACAGGCAGAAGGTATGGTGGAAGCCATCATGCCTTTGAAGGAGAAACTGGAGAAGCGTTTGAACCTTTCGCGGCAAGTGGAAGGGGAGAGGGATGCTATGCTAACCCTGAATAAGGTGATGCGAATCTGCCTGATAGCCAGTTTGAGTCTAACGGAGAAGAGAAGCGTGGATGGTTTGGGAGATATCGGATTGTCGAAATCTTCTCAGCGCATTATGCCTAGTTTCTTTACCAAAGACAATAAGAGGTCGCTCTTTTCGGCTTTGTTGAAGTTGAGATATAGAGATTGCGAGGTGGATTGGCAGAATGCCAGTATCGTGGGGCGCATCGTGGCGAAGGAAATCTATCGGGGTATCGCTTATCTTTCGGAAGATGAGAATCTGAATGCTTTCCTCTTTGCTGCAAGCGACAGGCGACATGGTGGAAGTGGCATTCCTGCCTTGGAGTTGCTGATAGGTGAGTATGCAGAAGATATGGAAGCGAAACTGAATATCAACGGACGTTCGGTATCGAATGCACAGATTCTGGTGGCAGGTACCACGGGTTCGGGTAAGACCAATCTGCTGGCTGTGTTGATTCAGCAGTTTCGTAATCTCTCCACGGAAACGCCTTATCCCGTCAATTTCCTTTTGTTCGATTATAAGGGTGAATTCTCAGACCCGTCGAATGCCAGCTGGCTTGTTCACTTCGATGTAGATAGGAGTTGCATTCTCGACCCTGTGGTTGCGCCATTGCCTTTCACGCCGTTCAAGGATTTTACGGGCAGGACCATCAATGAAGTCAATCTCTATTCCACGGAGATGGCTGGTGCTCTCTGTGCTGTAGATCGTGCAACGGTGAGCGCAGCCATGAGTAATCGGTTGAGTGAAGCCATTGTTGAGGCTTATAAGCAGACGGCAGGCAAGCCTATCACTTTTGAGTTGATGCTGATGAAATATCAGCAGAGAATGCAGAATCCGGATAAGGATGATAGCATCACTTCGGTTTTGAAGCAGTTGATTCGCAATCATCTGTTTGCATCGGAAGATAAGGTGAATCTGGTAGATGAGTGTTTTATCGTGAAGATGGATGCTTTCCCGAAAGATGGTCCGATAGCCAGGGCTATAGTCTATTTCATCATTTCGAAGCTCAATAATATCTATGAGCAGTTGCCGAAGCAGGCGGTGAATGAGGATTATGTACAGATTCGTCACTTCACGATTATCGATGAGGCTCACTATATGTTGGATTTTGACAATCAGCCGCTTCGCAATCTGATAGCTGTGGGTAGAAATAAGGGGTTGAGCATTATCTTTGCCACTCAAAACATGGACAGTTACAAGAGTAAGTTCTTTGATTTCTATGCCAATGCGCAGTATCCGCTCATCATGAAGCAGCAGACGATTTCGGACAGTATCATCAAGGATCTCTTTGGTGTGTCGGGTAAAGACTTCCAGGAAATCAAGTCGGCGATAGCTGGTTTGCAGAAAGGCGAGTTGATTATCAAGGATCATACGATGGCTGCCCTTGGTTTGGGTGGTAAGTCTTATAAGAAAATAAAGGTGACGCATCTTATTTGATGCGCCACTTTTTTATATGATATGCCTTGTTGCCCCTGATTTACAACAAACTTTAACGCTATTGCCGCTGATTTGCGACAAAAAAGTGGTAACTTTGCCCCTGATTTGAAACAAATGCGTATGTTTAGACGAAATATCATCAGTAAATTGGAGGCTTGGAAGCAAGACAAAAAGCATAAGCCTCTTATCTTGAGAGGAGCTCGACAGGTTGGCAAGACAACTGTGGTCAATGAGTTTGGCTCCCAGTTTGATAATTATCTATATTTCAATCTGGAAAGAAATGAGAATGCCAAGTTGTTTGAAATGGAGATTCCTTTAGACGACCTGGTGAATATGCTGTATGCCAGTGTCGGTAAGGTTAAGAAAGAAGGAACTACACTTGTTTTTATCGACGAGATTCAGAATTCTCCTAAAACCATAGCACTTCTTAGGTATTTCTATGAACAGAGACCCGATTTGTATGTTATTGCAGCTGGCAGTCTGTTGGAGAATCTGGTGGATGTTAAAGTCAGTTTTCCTGTGGGAAGAGTACAATATCTGGCTTTGCGACCTTGTTCGTTTTCAGAATTCCTGGGAGCTATCGGTAAGAATAATCTGCTTGCCGTACTCTCGCAGAAGGCGGAATATACGGTTGCCTTCCATGAACAATTGATGCATCTTTTCAATCAATATACCATTGTGGGAGGTATGCCTGAAGCTGTGCAGCAGTATGCTGAAAACCAAGATGTCATTGGTATCGAAGATGTTTATGAAACTCTGGTGCAAGCCTATAAGGATGATTCTGAAAAATACGTCAGAGGTAATAAGTTGACAGACGTAGTGAGATTCATCCTCTCCTATGGTTGGGCTTTTTCGGGTGAGACCATTACGTTAGGTAACTTTGCCAATTCTGGCTATAAGTCAAGAGAGGTGGGCGAGGCATTTAGATTGCTGGAGAAGGCTATGCTCCTGGAGTTGGTTTACCCTGTGTCTTCTACCCAGTTGCCGATTATCCCTGAGACCAAGCGAATGCCAAAACTCATCTGGTTTGATACGGGATTGGTGAACTATCAGGCGGGAATCAGAAAGGAAATCATTGGCTCTACCGATATGGTGGACAGTTGGCGTGGGCATATTGCAGAACAAATTACGGCTCAGGAATTATTGGCTTTGGAAGATAGGGTGGGACAGCATCGCTCATTTTGGGCAAAGCCTAATAATGGTGCAGAGGTTGATTTCATTTTTGCTCATAACTCCAAGCTTTATCCGATAGAGGTAAAGAGCGGAACCAATGCCCATCTCCGTTCACTTCAGGTGTTTATGGATAGTTCTGCTGTAAATATTGCCATCCGTATCTGGTCAAAGCCTTATTCCATAGATAAGGTCAAGACAATTCATGGCAAGGAGTTTACGTTGATCAATCTCCCTTTCTACCTGATAGGTAATTTGCGGAGCGTATTGGATGCTGTAGTAGAAGAATGAGTGATAGATACAAAAACAAAAGAATTCAGCAAATTAGCATCTTGGCTATTTGCTGAATTCTCAATTCATATTCTATTTTTCCTTTTTATTCTTTACTTGAAGCAGAGCTTGCCTTCGGCAATCTTCTTGGCTTCTTCTGGCTTGTTGGTGGTTATGAAGTCAACGCCGGAATCTACGCATTTCTGAATCTCCTTCATCTGGTCGATGGTCCATACATTCACCTTCATGCCCATGTCGTGGCTCTCTTTGATCCAATTCGGATTCTTGAGTAGGGCACCACCATAGTAGTCGATGCCGGCAAAGCCCTTCTGCTTGATGACTTCGGGAGCCACGTCGCTGCCCAGATAGTAAACCCGGGCTTGTGGGTTCAGCTTTACGAGTTCCTCGCAGGCATGCATGCTGAAGGAGATGTAATCCACCTGCTTCTCCATGCCTGCTGCCTTTACCAGATCAAGACACGCCTTTACGCATCTGTCTTCACGCTCAGGAGTCTGATGTGCCTTGATTTCCAGAATCAGCTGCATGGGAGCAAGCTTCTTGCCAGCCTCAAGGTAACTCTTCAGCGTGGCGATAGGCTCACCATTGGCAAGCTTCAGATTCTTGATGTCGGCATACTTGGCCTCCTCGATGATGATGCCATGGATGTCGTCGTCATGGTTTACCACCACGATGCCGTCTGTGGTGATGTGTACATCAAACTCGCTTCCCCAAACATCAGCCTTCTTTGCATTCTGCATGGCTACGATGGAGTTCTGGGCTGCACCCAGACTGTTCCAATAGCCACGATGGGCTATTACCTTTACTTGAGCCAGAGCGGAAGATGCCAAAAGCATCATTCCGCACAATATCATACTAGTCTTTTTCATTGTATATTACTTTTTTTTTATTATCTTCTGAAATATTTCTAAAAATCTATTTAAAATCTGTATCTTATACCCAACTGGCACTGGTAAGGATTACCATTGCCACCAGCTACGCCGGCGTTGGTATTTACTGCATACTTATACTGCTTCTTCTCCTGGTCGAAACCTGTGATGTAATAGAGAGGAACGTTAGAGAGGTTCTTGCCTACACCCCAGTCTTTGTTGAGAAGGTTGGCCACATTGAATACATCCAGTGAAACTTCCAGGGCATGGGTCTTGTAAAGCTTGAATGCCTTCTCCAAGTGAAGGTCGAAGGTGCCGTAGAAACCGTTTACGCCGCCATTGCGCTCAGCCATCTTGCCATAGTTGTTCTGCAAATACTCCTTGAACTTCTTCTCCACCTTTGGGTTAGCCATCAGGGTTTCGAAGCCCTTGCGGATGCCAGCATCGGTGTTAGGGTCGTTAGGGTCGAAGATGTAGGCGAGGTCGTTGGTTGCCACGAAGTCACCATTCACGTTTCCGCCTACGATGGTAGAGTAGCGGGTGCCGCCGATGCCCGAGAAGCGGATACCTGCCTGGATGCCCCAGAAGGTTGGTGCTGTGCCATAAACTACCAGCTTATGGCGGAACTGCCCGTTGCCATAGCTCAACTGGCTCATGTCGCGTGGGTCATCCTTCACCATTTTTACTAATGTTGAGGTGTTTGCCACGTCGCCATTATAGGTGTTGTTGTCCTTTACGCTGTTCCATGTATAGCTGAATGAGAGGAATCCATCCTTGAAGTATCTCCAGCTACCGTCGATGACGAAGGCAAACTGGTTTACCTTTCCGATGGTGTTAAGCTCCAGTACACGACCTATCTCCTTGGTCTTTCTGCCTTCCAGCCAGTTGGTGTTGCCCTTGGCATCGATGGTGTTGGTAGGCACATAGACGCCACGTCCACCTTCGTTTTCCAATCTGAAGTAAGGCTCATCCACCATGTTCTTGTCGATATAGAGATAGTTGTGGCGAGCCAGAGTCATGTATCCTGCTACGCCCATCTTGAATCGGTCGCTGAAGTAGTGGGTATACGATAGGTTTGCCTTGTAGATGGTTGGCACCTTGGAGCCCTCCTTGTTGCAGTTGATGGTGACGAGCTTCTCTACATTTGGATTCTTCAGCAGATCAGCACCCGGAGCTGTGGCTGGATCCTGTCGATAGCTTGGGAAGTTAGGAGTAGGGATGAGGCTCGCATCCTGGGTATCGATGGTTACGATGCGGCTTCCGTCGAACACCTGACTGTTTACCGTGGCGTAGTTGTTGATGTCTGATGCGAAGATACCGCCACCAAGCTTCAGAATATCTGTATGCTTGTTGTTGATATCCCACTGCAACTGTAATCTTGGCTGTACCAAGAAGAGACCGATGCCCTTGTCGGTTCTTACACCGAGAAGACGGTCGGCTGGCTCGTAGTAGTTGCCGTGGTCAAGATAGGAAGCGTTGTCGATGCGTACGCCGGCTGTGAGGTCGAAGCCCTCGAAGAGTTGGGTGTGCATCTGACCGTAGATACCTGCGTTTACGATGCGCTGGGTTACCTTCTGGTTCTTTTCGCCTTCTACCATATATACGTCGCGGGCATATCGGTAAGGAGTCATATTGTTGAAACTATCGAGTCCCTTGAAGTAGAAACGACCGTTGGTCTCGCTGCCATAGAGTGAGGAGAGATGAGAATACATCACGTCCAAGCCCAGGGTATAGTTGATCTTGCCTGCATTGATGAGCAGGTTATCTACAAACTGATATACGTTGTCGTGGAAATTCTCTGGGGTGAATCGCTGTCCACCTATCTGGATGTTGGTCATCAAGGTCTTTCCATCTACTTCCGATGCCACGTTCTGCACGATGGCACGTGGAATGGTTCCGTTAGGCAGGAGACTGTTTGCCTTGGTCTCTTCCATCGAATACATCCATTGCACTTTCGCCTCGTTGGTAATCTTTGGTCCGAATACGCTGCGGAGAGATGCCATCAAGCTGTTGTCTGCGGTATTACAGTCGGAGTATGACTCCAGGAAGTTAATAGTGGTGTTGTCACCCTGGCTATATGGCTGCTTGTTGATGTTCAGGTTGTTGCGCACACTGAGCAGATTGGTTGGGTTGATCTGCCAGTCGATGCGTGCGAACACGGAGTTGGTGTTTGATTTCTTGTCAAACGAACCGTACTCCGGCTGGTTAGGCAGCCCGTATTTATCTTTTGCTATTTGGGTGAAGGCATCAAGTGTAGCTTGCGACAGATTGTATCTGCTTTCATCCGATGCTCCATGAATGTCGGCGATGCGCAATGGCTTGGTGTCCTGCTGATGATCCCATGCCACGAAGAAATGCAGGCGGTCTTTGATGATAGGTCCACCCAGCGAGAAACCATACTGATAGGTGGAGAAATCAGAGGTACGCTTGTTGCCGAGGATGTCGTACTGGCTGGCGAGCCAGTCGGTGCGGAGATAGGAGAATGCCGTTCCCTTGAGGGTGTTGGTACCTGACTGGGTTACGGCGTTGATGAGTCCGCCACCTGCACGACCATAGGTTACATCGTAGGCATTGGTTACCACCTTAAACTCTCTCACGGCCTCCATGGTCATGGCGTAGGGACTGCCTTTTCGGGTATTGGCAGCACCACCGGAGATCGGGTTCTTGGATGACATGCCATCTATGTTGAAACCGGTGGAAGAAGCAAGCTGACCGCTGAGGTTCATGCCGTTACTCAGCGGAGAGAGGTCGATGAGCGAAGTGAAGTTACGACCGTTTACAGGCAGTTTCTTGATGTCCTGCGCTGTAACGCTGGTTGAGGCTCCCTCGTTATCCACGTTCTTCTTCAGTGAGTTAGCCACCACTTCAATCTCTTTTAATTCCTGGCTCTGGTCGCTCATAGTGAAGTCAACACGCAGCATATCGCCCTGGTTGAGCGAATAGCCTGTGCGCTTCTGTTCACCATAACCGATGTATTTGGCAGTGATGGTGTAAGGCGAACCGAGCGGAATCTCTCGGATGGTATAGTTTCCGTTGGCATCTGTGGCAGCGGAAACGGTGAAACCTGTAGACTCGTTCTTTACGGTTACCAAGGCACCGATAACAGGTTCTTTGGTGTTATCCACAATTTTTCCAGTAACGGTGGCACGGGTGTTCTGTGCAAAGAGGCACGTGGTGCTACCAGCCGCCAACAGCGCTGCGGTGGCGACAAATCGAATTGAATTCATAATACAATCTTTGATTTATAAATATTTATCGTGATTCTGCTGAATATAAAAGACTTCTTCTTCTACTATTTTCTAAAAGATTTCTTCTGCAATTTCCTGAATGCTTTCTTCTACTTTCTCATGGCTGTGAGTGTACTCTCCACATCGTCGAGCATTTTTGCAGTACTCTTGCGGCTAGTCTTGAGCATCTGCTGTTCCGACTGTGGGTTGATGGATGTGAAGTAATTGCTACCCTGTGCCAATTTCTTCTTGTTGCCATCATAGAGTGAATAGTTCACGTAGTGGAAGATGGTCTTGAAAGGCTCTTCTTGATACTTGAGATAGTGATTGTCGAGGAGGAGGAGATAATCGGCTCCTGCCTGGTCGAGCATGCTACGGAGTTGGGTGGCATTGACGAATGTAAGGTCAGATGACTGGTTCTCGCCTTCGCCTGTGGTCTTGATATCCTCCAGAATGTCGTGGTAGGTGCCCTGAATGGCATTACCGTCTACATAGGTGAAGTTTGCCTTTGATTTCAGGGCAAGTTGTGCGAGGTTGTCTTCTATCACCTTATTATATATGTAGCATACGCTGTCTGGGTTGATCTGCGTATCCTCTGCCAGCATATCAGTAACGAAATAGTTTGATTTCACGTTGTCTTGAGCGCCTATCACGAGTACGCGATGGGCTTTTACTGCGTTGCTAGTGGCATTGCCTTCCAATTCTGGTGTGCCAGCCATCATGTTGCTGCTAACGAGCATGGTCATCATCAGCAAACTACCTTTTGCAAATGTTTTCTTTCTCATTCTTTTTCTTCTTTTCTATGATAATCTTTTCTGGTTGCAAAGGTAGGGGTATTAGATTACAGGAGAAATACAATGGTGATACAATGTTTTGAATGAATTGTTTCAAAATAATGAAGGTAGAATGTCGGGTTCGATGCTCCACCTTTTATATAGTACGCTCGGCATGAGCATTGTCTAACCTGTCCCACCTCTGTATTTTTCTCCGAGATGACGCCATCCATCGGAGCATAGAGGTTGCAGTCGCTGAGGCTTATGCCAAGACATATGCAGGTTGGCAGCTCGTTACCTTGGCTTTTGCCAAGAAGATGTAAGTTTTCCGTTAAATATTCTATTTTCTGATAGGTATTTCGGAAAAATTGCCTATTTTTGCAATATGAATTCAAAACGAAGCAATTATGGCATTGAAATTATATCCTGTAGGAATCCAAACATTTGAGCGTATTCGAAAGGAAAACAAGCTCTATATCGACAAGACGGAATATGTCTATCGAATGACACATTCTGGTGGATGTTATTTCTTCTTAAGTCGTCCACGCCGTTTCGGTAAGTCACTTTTGGTGTCCACTTTTGAGAGTTATTTCTCTGGAAAGAAAGAACTGTTTGAGGGGCTTGCCATCGAAAAGTTAGAGCAGGAATGGATGGAATATCCTGTGCTGCACTTCGATATGAGTGGAGGTAAGCACATGGAGAAGGAGCAGTTGGAGGATTATCTCTCAAATCGTTTGGAAGCAGAAGAGAGAAAATGGGGGATTACCCATACTAAAAGAGGTGCAAATGATCGATTGACGGAATTAATTACCACCGCTTATGAAATTAGCGGCAAGCAGGTGGTCGTGCTCATCGACGAGTATGATGCGCCTATGCTCGATGTTGCTCACGATAAAGAAACTTTGGATGTGCTTCGCAATTTGATGCGCAATTTCTTTAGCCCACTCAAGATGTGTGAGCCTATGCTTCGTTTTGTCTTCCTGACTGGCATCACCAAGTTTTCGCAAGTGAGCATTTTTAGCGAGTTGAATAACATCAAAAATATTTCGTTGGATGATGAATATGCTGGAGTTTGCGGAATCACCAAGGAAGAATTGCTTACCCAGATGAGCGAGGATATAGATGTGTTGGCAGAGGCACAGGGGATGACAAGAGAGGAAACTATTGCTAAACTCAAGGAGAATTATGATGGCTATCACTTCTCACCAGCATCCCCTGATGTGTTTAATCCTTATAGCTTGCTCAACTGTTTTGATGATAAGGACTTCGGTGCTTATTGGTTCAGCTCAGGCACACCTACCTATCTTATCAACATGCTTCGCAAGTTTAAGGTCTTGCCAGCCAAGATAGGCAGGTCATTGGCTCGTGCCTCAGCATTCGATGCACCTACGGAGAACTTGAAGACCATCACGCCTTTGCTCTATCAGAGCGGCTACATCACCATCAAGGGCTATGACAAGATGAGCCAACTCTTTACGCTCGACTTGCCTAACAAGGAAATCAAGGTGGGCTTATTTGAGAGCCTTCTGCCTTATTATTTGGAAGGCATGTATGCCGAGGAGGGAGATGTGGCAATCGCCCAGATGTCTGTCTTGATTCGCCAAGGCGACATGGATGGAGCCTTGCGCTTGCTCCAGGAGTTCTTGGGCACGGTGCCTTATTGTAACAATACCAATTACGAGGGACATTACCAGCAGGTGCTTTTCATCATCTTCACCCTCTTGACTCACTTTGTGGTGGATGTGGAGGTTCACACACCGAATGGAAGGGTGGATGTGGTGATGGAGACTGAGGATACTCTCTATCTCATCGAACTGAAACTTAACAAAAGTGCCCAGTCCGCCATGCAGCAAATCAACCTCAAGCAATATGACCAGCGTTTTGCGAGATGTGGCAAGCCGATAGTAAAAGTTGGTGTAAACTTTGATGCCAAGAAAGGGAATATTGAGGATTGGACCATAGAACCATAAATAAGAGTCCACTTTTAAAAGTGGCGGCAACCCATAACAAAAAAAGACCGAGTAACTTTTCTATTGGAAGTTGCTCGGTCTTTTTGGGTTGAAGTAGAATTAAAACTGCTTTATTCTGCCAATCGGATGCTCATCGGGCTTACGGTGATGAGGCGCTTCTTGTAGAGGTCGCCAATGGCACGCTTGTAAACCTTCTTGCTCACGTGGAAACGATCGTAGATGTCATCGGCCTCGCTCTTGTCGCCAAGGTTGCACTCGCCGTCGTTGTCCAGGAGATACTGGTAGAGGGTTTCTGCGAAATCGGCTGTCTGCTGGATACCGGTCTTCTGCAGGGTGACATCTATCTTTCCGTCAGGGCGAACTCTTCCGATGTAGCCCTTCATCTTGTCACCCGTGTGGATGTACTGGAAGATCTGATCCTGATAGAGCAGACCCGGATACTGGTTGTCGATGATAACCTTGAAGCCGAGGTCGGTCTTCTGCCAGATGAGGAGATCCACCTCATCGCCATGCTTGTAGTGAGGATGGTCTTCGTTGAGATAACGCTCAATCTTGGCAGAGGCAACGATGCGATAGCTCTCCTCATCGATGTGGATATGCACGATGTAGGAGTTGCCGAGCACCATACGTTTCTTCTGCTCGCGGAATGGGCAGAAGATGTCCTTCATCAGCCCCCAGCCCAGGAAGGCTCCGTATTCGTTGACCCATTTCACTTCGAGATAGGCGAAATCGCCCACCTTAGCCAAAGGGGTTTCGGTGGTTGCTATGAGGCGCTCTTCCTGGTCGAGATAGATGAAGACATCCAGCTCGTCGCCGATGCCGACATTCTCTGGGACGTAGCGGGAAGGAAGGAGGATTTCTCCCTCGTCACCACCATCGAGATACAGACCGAAATCAACTTTCTTTACGATGCGAAGGCGATTGTAATCGCCGAGTTTTATCTTTTTTGCCATATAATGTTATTTTCGAGAATATAAAATGCTTTTGCCCTTACAGGGCGACAGGTTTGCGTCCGTAATTACCCAGGGTGTTGCCCTGGGCTAGGAGCTTCTGCCCTTTCAGGGCGTTTAGATGCAATCTATGGATGAGTCTGGTTCTTCTGTAGAAACTACTTTATTGTTATCAGCAGTTTCTTCCTGGCTATCAGCAGCTCCTGCCTCCACCGTCTTCTCTATCATTCCATCCTTGAGATGGATGGTGCGGTCGGTGATGGAAGCAAGACCCTCATCGTGGGTAACGATGACGAAAGTCTGGCCGAACTTGTCTCTGAGATCGAAGAAGAGCTGGTGAAGCTCTGCCTTGTTCTTGGTGTCGAGACTTCCTGATGGCTCATCGGCAAGGATGACGGCTGGATTGTTGACCAGGGCTCTTGCCACGGCTACACGCTGTTTCTCACCACCAGACAACTCGGCAGGTTTGTGGCTGGCTCTATCGCTCAAGCCCATGAATTCCAATAACTCCTCAGCACGCTCCTTGGCTTCCTTTCTGCCCTTTCCGGCGATGAAGGCAGGAATCATGATGTTCTCCAGGGCGGTGAACTCCGGTAGAAGCTGATGGAACTGGAAGACGAAACCGAGATGCTGGTTGCGGAAATCGCTCAGTTTCTTGGTGCTGAGGCTGCGCACATCAATGCCATCCACCTCTATGCTGCCACTATCTGGCTTGTCAAGGGTACCGATAATCTGGAGAAGAGTGGTCTTGCCGGCACCACTCGGTCCGACGATACTTACCACCTCGCCCTTGTCAATATGCAGGTCGATGCCCTTGAGTACCTGCAGGGAGCCGAAGCTCTTGGTTATACCTTTTATATCAATCATTTTCTTACTCAAAATTATTTTGCAGGCAAAATTAAGCAAAATATTTGGAAATGCCTAATTTTAAGAGATAAAAAGAAATAAGGAGGGATATAAAAAAACAAAACGAGCCTTATTCTTGCAAATAAAGCTCGTTTCAGTACTCAATTCTGTATTACTTTCTATAAAATGTATGTGTTATTTCAACCCATCGGCATCGCCGGTGGTCTTCAATCCGTTGCTCTTTTCGCGAGGAGTGATATTCACTTTCTTCGCTATGGTGTTCTCGATAAGGTTGGCATCGAATGCCATCTTCTTGTCGGTGCAAGTGATATCTTGGAAGGTGAAATCTACCAGGCGGTATTTATCGCTCTTTCCAACATCAAAGAAGTTGTCGCAATCCATCTGGATGTTCTTCATCGTGATGTTGTTGCACTGGCTCAATGGCATGTCCTTGCGGTCACCAGGCTTGAAGAACTGGGTCCATGGACGGATGACGAGGAAACTGCCGGTGGTGCCCTGGATGTTATCCACTGTTACATACTCATAATGCTGTGGAGTATCAGGGCGCATCTTCAGCCAGAGCACGCGCTGTGCCTTATCCACCTTGATGTTGCGGAGCACGATATTGCGGTCTTTCACGCTTTCGCTGCCAAGAGTCAGACAGCCATGCACGGTTCCATAATGGCAGTTCTGGATGAGTACATTATACACCGGACCATTTTCCGGTGCCTGGTCTGCCCAGGTTCCCTTACCGCCCTTAATGGCGATGGCATCATCGTTTACGCTCATATAGCAACCATCCACCAGCACATCGTGACAAACATCAATGTCGATGGCATCGCTGCTTGGTGCCTTCATGCCGGAAGTAGGGGCGAAGATGGTGCAGCCCAGGAAGCGGACGTGGTCGCAACGGTAGATGTGGTTGGTCCAGAACGGACTGTTCTGAATATGCACATCCTGCAAGGTTACGTTGCTGGAGTTGCTGATATAGACGAGGCGAGGTCGCTGTGCATCCTTGTTGGTACACTGTCGGTTCCAGGTGCGACGAATCCAGAACTCCTCCCAATAGTGATAGCCATTGCCATCGATGGTACCTGGACCTGCGATGGTGAAGCCGTTGCATTTGTCGGCATTGATGAAGGCTGAGAAATATTTGCAGGTTTCGCCCTCGATGCGGGTTTCTACCACGGGGAAGTTGGCGATGCGGTCGCTTCCTTTCAGTTTTCCGCCTTCTGAAACATAAAGATGGGTCTTTGGCTTGAAGAAGAGGGCACCGCTCTGATAGGTTCCGGCAGGAACCACGATGACACCGCCGCCATCCTTGGCTGCACGGTCGATGACAGCCTGGATGGCCTGGGTCTGAATCAGGGTACTATCCGTCTTTACGCCATAGTCGGTGAGGATGTATTTCTTGCCCAGGGTATCCACATTCACCTTCTGTGCGTTGCTGAACCAGGCATCCATCTTCGTTCCATCAGGCCAAAGTTCGGTTTGTGCCTTCTTTGCTTTCTTCTGTTTCTTAGCGGCGTTGGCGCTTAGTGGCGAAAACGCCACCAAGCAAGCCATCAGCCAGATATATTTCTTCATGATTTGTTTTTTTTACCTTTTTACATTTACGAGCTTGTAATACTCTGCTGCGCCGAGCAGGAGGCAGCCTGTGCCGTAGTCCTCGAAGTCGGGAACTGAGGTGAAGGTGACAGGCTGACCGGCTGCAGGATCCTTTCCTGTGCCCTGGTTGTAGCCGATGAAACCATCCTCGTGAACGGATGCTGCAAGCGCCTTCCATGCCTTGTCCATCGCCTTCTGATAGGTGGCTCTAGGAAGAATGCCCTGCTGAACACCCCATGCCATACCATAGAGGAAGAGGCCTGTGCCCGTCATTTCAGGACCGCCATAGTTGGCTGGACAAACGAGGCTCACGTTCCAGTAACCATCCTCGCGCTGGCATTTCAGGATAGCCTTGCTCATCAAGATGAAGTCTTTCTTCAGATACTGATAATACTTATCTGTCTTTGGCAAAGTCTCCATCACGCGGACCAGGGCTGCATATACCCAACCGTTGCCGCGGCTCCAGTAGCAGTTGCTGCCATCCTTCTCCTTGTAAGGTGGCACGTAGTCCTTGTCTCTCCACCAGAGTCCTTCTTTTTTGTTGAAGAGACCGTTAGCCAGGGTATCACGGCTCCATTTATAGGAATTCATCGCATAATCCAGATACTTGCGCTCGCCGGTAATCTTGGCATACTTGGCGTAGGCAGGCATCGCCATCTGGATCGCATCAATCCAAGTCCAGTAGTTCACACGCTTGGTGCTCATCTGGTGGTCCAGGTTCTCCTTCACCTTGCTCAAATCCTTCTTGCCGCCGGTCTGAACGTAGCGGTCCATGTAGGTTTGCTGGCAGCACTGGTTGTCGGCATCGGTATCGTTCACGCTGCCACGGGCTGTCCATTTGTGATAATCCGCCCACTTGTCGGTATAGTCGAGATAGCGCTGCTGAGGGTCAATCTCGTAAAGCGCCATCAATCCCTCATAATATACGGCACGGGTCCAGAGGTTGCTGGTGCGGACTTTCTTCACGAATGTGTCGAGAGTAGGGTCGCTGTACTTTGTCATGAAGTAGTTGTTGGTGCGATGGGCTACCTCCAGGATTTCATTTTGCAATGCGGTCTGGGCAGACATTGAGGTCAAGCCCATAAGCATACAGAGCGATGATAAGATCAGTTTCTTCATTTGTCTTGTTATTAATATTATGATTATTTACTTGATTTCTACGAGTTTCACGGTGCTGTTGAGTCCGCTTGGCACAGGAGTCCAGTTCTCGTAGGTGGTCTTCTTGTAGTTGATGTCCACCACATTGATTTCCTTCATCTTGCGCCATTTTACGCCCTGACGGTCGAGTTCTGCGATGCGGTTGGCAGGCAGATTGGTAACCTCGATGCGGATGATGTTCTTGCCCTTGTTGAGTGCATCCTTGCAGTTGAGAATATATGGTACAGCCCATGCGCATCCTACATATTTATTATTGATATAGACGCGGGCACTTTCGCGTACATCACCCAGGTCGATAGCCCACTGTCTCTGGGCATCATCCTTCGACAGCTTGATGGTGGTTTCGTAAATACCTGTTCCCATCATTATTTTCGCTTTGTCGCTGAGACCTTCCCAAGACTTTACGCCCTTGAGGTTGAAGGTTTCGCCCACCTTAGGAGCCTCCTCGGTGAATGACAGTTTCCAGGTATTGGCTGTCAGGTCGATGGTCTTGCTATCCGCAGCCGCAAACTTCTCCTTTTCGCTCACCTTCACCTTGGAACCGAGTTTCCACTCGCTTACAGGCTTATCCGAGGTGATGAGGATGCGGCTCTCGCCACTCTTCAGGTTCAGCTGGATACCCTTGTAGCCGATGGTTGCCTCGTGGTATTTGCCCGTCATAGGGTTGTACCAGATGCCATGCTTCTCGTTTACAGCCAAAGCCACATTGGTGGCGATATCCTTGCTGGTGAGGTTGGCGATGAAGTAATGATGACCGATGCTGTTGTTGCGGCGGATCATCTTCAACCCCAGGTTCTTTCTCATCAGTTCCGGTTTGGCCGCCTGTTCCATCGCCTTGATGTTGTCGCCCTTGATGATCTTGGCGCCTTGTGCCTTGAGGGCAGAGATGTGCTCAATCACGTCGCTTGGCATGATGTTGTTGCCAGGGATGATGATGCCCTTGTATCGGGTTCCGGCAGCCGTTTCAATCATACCGTTCTTAAAGGTACACGTGCGGAGATACTTGTCGCTGATGTAGTCGCAGTCGAATCCTGCCTTGTCGATGTCGAGAATCACCTTGATAAACTCAGGTGCTTTCTTCGCCATGCTGTGGATGTCGAATTGCATCAGCCAGTTCTTGGTATCCTTGCGCCACATATCTCTTACTGGCAGATAAACCAGGAAATCATTGTCTGGCTGTCCCCACTGCAGATAGGTCTGGCAGTTGGTGATGTACTTCATCAGTTCCGGAGCATCGCGCCAGATGCTGTTGGTAGGACTCATATCCACCGAAGCATAGAATTTCCAGCCTGGCCATGTGTCGTTCTTTGGCGAATAGGCTGTGCCATGGAAGAACATGTGGTTTATGCCGGCGCAGAACATCAGGTCCATATCCGGTTTCATCTGGCTCAGGGATGTGCGGAAGTGCTCGGTGAGCCAGGTGAAGGTTTCGCTGGATGTATATTTCTTTCCGGTGATGTGCGCAGCCGATGGAGCATATTTCAGCATACTGAGGTCGCTGAAGTTAGGACGGGTCTTGCCCGGATCCTTGCGCAGTCCCTTGATGCCGAAATCGGTCAGTCCGAAGCCTTCAATTTCCGGAATGTCAACGGCTGCATAGCAGTCGATGAGGTTGGCTGGTGAACCGTGTGCCTGGTTTCGGGTGATGGCACCACGCTTGTTTGCCCATTTGGTCCACTGTTCGGTGAAGTTATGGAGCAGCATGTCGCCCAGGGTTTCACGGTAATCGCTAACCACCACAGCATCGCCATCCAGGAACTCCGGGAACTTATCCTGCAGTTTGTATCCGTGATATTTCTCGAATTCTGTCAGGAGGGTAGGAGTCCAGTTGGCGCCATACACCTCGTAGCTGTCATTGAAGAAGGTATGAGGATATGGAGTCTTGGATGCTACGAAGGCGCTGTCGATGTGCTGCAGATAATTAGCCACGGCAGTAGAGTCGAAGTGGTCGATAACGTATCCCTCTCCTCCAGGTGCGGCACGCTTCACCTTCTGACGAGTGCGGCTTTCATAGAGAGCGATGACGCGTTTCTTGTATTTTTCACCCTCCACAGGGAACGCCTTGATGACCTTCAGCTTGGCGAAGGCACGCTCTTTCTGTGGCACGTTGAATTCTATCTCCATCAGTTTCTGCTTCACATCCACGATGGTATCTACGAACACCGCCTTGCATGCCGCTTCGCTGATAGGTACCCAAGGACCACCGAAAGGCCAACCTGTTCCTGTAGCCATATCGGTTTCAATGCCCACCTGCTTGTTTTCCTTCTCTACAAATTTGAGCATGTCCATCCATTTAGGCGAGAGATAAGGGATATCGTTCTTGTCGTTGCCCTGCACACCATAGAGGGGTGTGATTTCTACGGCACCGATACCCGCCTTGGCGTATTCGCCAAGGTTCCACTTCAGATTCTCTTGATCCACGGCAGATCCCATCCACCACCATCTTACGCCCGGTTTGGCTTCCTGCGTAGGGGCAGGGAGCAACTGTGCCTGGCAGTTGAGTGATGACATCAATGCCATAGCAAAGGATAATCCTATGAATTTATGATTTCTTTTATAGTTCATCATATTGGGTTTTATTAAGTTGTTCTTAATTGTTTATTCTTCGTCTGCAAAGATAGCGAAAAATACTCAATAATAGCAGTATTATGATTCTTAAAAATGTAAAATAGTACAAATATGCTAGGTGTTTTGCCAAAAAGTCAAGGTTTTCGACTCAGGAGAGGTGTCTTATCCACGTACAATCTCTCCTGAGCCCTTTTTCTCATTGTTTTGCTTGATATGTGATATTGTACCAACTTATGTATTTTTGTACATTGTTATATATAGGCTCTCTTAATGTGAATTCTACGATAATCTCGTAAATGTCTGCGTCTTTGTATTACGAAAAGCTCGTAAAACGTTAAAATATAGCCTTGTTTATGTTTTTTAACGTAGATTGTTTTGTGTTTATACGAAAAGTTCGTAGATTTGCAGCGTGATTTAGAAACAAGAATGTTGAATTTAAAAGAATAAAGATAGAAATATGGAAAAGCTGACGAATCAGGAAGAAGATATTATGCTTCGGATATGGCGATTGGGACGATGTGCCGTGAAACAGATTATGGAACTGTTGCCAGAACCTCGTCCACCTTATACTACAGTGGCTTCTATTGTGAACAATCTGAAGCGCAAGGAATATGTCAAGGCGGAGCGGGATGGTAAGGGGTATGTCTATTCTCCACTCATTGCCGAGAGCGATTACAAGCGGAAGTTCCTGTCGGGTTTCGTGAACAATTACTTCAAGAATTCCTTCAAGGAAATGGTTTCCTTCTTTGCCAAGGACGAGAAAATTAGTCCCGAGGACCTCAAGAATATCATCCGTGAAATCGAGAATTCGGAAGAATAAATAACTGTAATTGAAAGCTTTTGCCCTTACAGGGCGTGTGGAGCTAATATGCGAAAGTTCAATAACTAATTTATATAAAAAACTGAAACTGTATGGCAATATATCTTATAAAAATCAATATAGCCCTGATGCTGCTTTATGGCTTTTATCGCCTCACGGTGAGCCGCGATACTTTCTTCGGTCTTCGCCGCCTTACCCTCTGGCTCATCTATGCCGTTGCCCTGATGGTTCCGGCACTCAATCTGGAATATTGGGTGCGCGATACACCAACGATGGCGGGTATGGCGAATGTATATGCCGACACGTTTTATCCCGTGGTGGTTGTAAAGGCTCAGGCTCCCAACATAACCTGGATGGATATGCTGCTGGGCATCTATTGGGCAGGAGTTGCGGTTCTCTCATTGCGTTTGGTATGGCAGCTCTTCAGCATCATCCGCCTTGCGGTTATTTCCCGGAAGCAGGAGGTGGAAGGCATTACGGTACATCTTCTTAGAGGCGAGGGGAGTCCGTTCTCCTTCTTCCGCTGGGTGTTTATGTATCCATCTACCCTGGAGGGCAAGCAGTTGCACGAAGTGATGGTTCACGAGTGCACCCATGTTTCGGGTCTCCATTCCTTGGATACCCTCTTCTCTGAGCTTTTCTCCATCGCCTGCTGGTTTAATCCATTTGCCTGGCTGATGAAGCAGGAAGTAAGAATGAATTTGGAATATTTAGCCGATGAAAGTGTTTTATCTGATGGCAACGCGCGCAAATCCTATCAGTATCACCTTCTAGGTTTGGCATATCGACAGCCGAATGAATCGACCAAGATTGCCAATAATTTTAATTTATTACCTCTTAAAAAAAGAATTAAAATGATGAACAAACGTAGAACCAGTGAAATAGGCAAGGCGAAGTACCTCCTTTTCGCACCTTTAGCAGGAGCGTTGCTTATGGTGAGCAACATTGAGAGTGTGGCTCGTGAGATTGGCGAGCAGCTTCCGAAAGTAGCCGAGGTTCAGCAGAAGGCTGAGCAGGCTCTGAATGCTGATGTGGCTGTGGCGAATCCGACGGTTGAAGAAGCAAAAGCTGCCGCAGAAGCCAAAAAGGCAGAAGAAGCTAAGGCTGCTGAATTGGCAAAGTCGGAAGCTGAACAGAAGGCGGAAGCAAAGGCTTCTGATGCGATAGCCCCAGCTGATACAGCCAAGAATGTGGTTTATGATGTAACAGAGACAATGCCGCAATTTCCTGGTGGTCAGGAAGTGCTGCTGAAGTATCTGGCAGCGAACATCAAATATCCGGCTTCCGCCGTCAAGGCCAAAAAGCAGGGCCGTGTGATTGTAACCTTTATCATTCAGAAGGATGGTAGCGTTGCCAAAGCCCGAATTGCAAGATCTGTAGATCCAGAACTGGATGCCGAGGCTTTGAGAATCGTGAAGGCGATGCCTAATTGGACTCCTGGTACACAGGATGGCAAACCGGTAAACGTAAAATATATCATCCCTGTTAATTTCTCTCTTCAGAAAGATGTAACCCCAGGGAAGAAAGAAGAAAAATAGAATATCAATTTCTGGTTATAAAAAGAGCATAAATCTCAACTCAATAAAAAAGAGCATAAATCTCATCTCATCAATAGAGTATGAATTCTCTATTGGCATGTAGAATGAAAAGGGCGGTTTTCTTGCGTGATGCAAGGAGCCGCCTTCTGCATTTTTTCACGATTTTGAGGGTTATGCCAAATGTCATAGCCCAAATATCAAAAGAATAGGTTGGATATGAGGGGAAATCACTACTTTTGCAGCAGAATTTTTAAACAAGCTAATAACAAGATTACAATGAATAGCGTATTAGAAGGTCGTCCTGCCTTGAAAAAGGAGGTCGAGAAGATTGCAGAAGTTGCCGGATACCTCTGGCAGAATGGTTGGGCTGAGCGTAATGGTGGTAACATCACCGTGAACATCACCGACTTGGTAGATGACGAGATCAAGGCTTTGCCTGCCATCAGCGAAGTAAAGCAGATTGGTACAGCATTGCCAGCCTTGAAGGGTTGCTACTTCTTCTGCAAGGGTACAGGCAAGCGTATGCGCGACTTGGCTCGCTGGCCTATGGAGAACGGTTCTATTATCCGGATCCTCGACGATTGCGCCAGCTATGTCATCATCGCTGATAACGCCGTGATGCCTACATCAGAGTTGCCAAGCCACCTGAGCGTTCACGCCCGTCTCATCGAAAAGGGCTCCAATTACAAGGCTACCGTTCATACTCATCCTATTGAGCTCATTGCCATGAGCCACAACAAGAAGTTCATGGGCAAGGATGTATTGAGCAACCTGCTCTGGAGTATGATTCCAGAGACCAAGGCGTTCTGTCCACTCGGTCTGGGTATCGTTCCTTATCAGTTGCCAGGCAGTCTGAAGCTGGCTGAGGAAACCTTGAAGGAGCTGGAAGACTATGATGTAGTGATGTGGGAGAAACACGGCGTCTTTGCCAAGGGCTTGGATGTAATGGATGCCTTCGACCAGATTGACGTGCTCTCTAAGAGTGCGAAGATCTACATCGATTCCAAGTGCATGGGATTCGAGCCTGATGGTATGAGCCAGGAAGAAATGGCTGAGATGACCAAGGCTTTCAATTTGCCAAGATAAGGTATAGGTTATGAATAGTTGATATAGTGTTGTTAGTAATATTTTGATATAATAGGTTTACTAGATATACATTTTATAGGTAATAGGTTTAGGTTTTAGTGTTATTAGGTAAAAGTTTTTGGGTTTAGTGAAACAAAGCCCTCGAACATCGTGAGATGCTCGAGGGCTTTTTCTGTTTCTAAGCTAACTAAAATCTTTATATCAATCCATGTGGAAAAGTTCTTCCAGCGGGATGCTGACAGGCGAATTATCAGGATTCACCTCCATGATGTCTGCCATCATATCCCACCATTTCTGGGTGATAGGATCCACGTTGGTTGTGTCCTGGCTGTTGGTATCGCTGTCGCATTTCTGAACGGCAAAGAGCAGGTTGGTGTCCTTGTCCCAGAAGATACTGTAGTCGCTTACTCCCTGATCCTTGATCATCTGTTTCAGCTCAGGCCAGATCGCAGCATGGCGCTTGGCATATTCCTTTTCGCATCCCTTCTTGAGATACATCTTAAATGCAAATCTTTTCATATCATTCTATATTTTGAAGTTAAATCAACTGTGGCAGGAAGCTTGAGATAATCAAGACGATGATGCCGACGATTAATACGGCGATGGTCTTTGATGAGCATCCCTTCCATTCCTTCAGGATGATGCCCCATACATTCGAGAACACTACGTTGAGTGCCATCAGGATGCAGAAAGACAGAGTCATAAGGGTAGGGGATTCGGTGAGGAAACCTTTTCCTAATGACAAACCGAAGAACTGACTGTACCACAAGGCACCAGCCAGGGCACAATACAGGATGTTGTTGCCCCAAACCTCCTCGTTCTTATAGTCGCTCCAAGTATGATTCTTGGTGTTCTGATAGAAACAGTAGATGGCATTGGTAATGAAACCACCCACGGTAACGAGGAAGGTAGCAGGCAGGGTCTTGAACATATCAGGGGTGAAGGTGCCGAAGTGGATATCATCGCCGAAGGCGAGACCCACATTGAAGCATCCGCTCATGAAACCAGCCAGCAGGGCGATGGCAAGACCCTTAGGGAAGTTGAAATCCTTTACCGCAGCCTTCTTCTCCTCTTCAGAGAGCGATGCCGCCTTCATGCTGCCAGCCACACCGATGATGGCGATACCGAGCAGGGTGACTACCACACCGAGGATGACGCTGAAGGTGAGCGATGAGAGGGCATCCAGTTCCGGAAAGAAGATGTTGAGCAGCACCGGACCCATGATGGTTCCGAGACCTGCACAGGTTCCCAGGGCGATGCTCTGACCCAGTGCCACGCCTAGGTAGCGCATGGAGAGACCGAAGGTGAGTCCGCCTACGCCCCAGAGTACACCGAAGAGCATGCTCATAGCCACATTGAAGCCGAATCCGTCGAATAATTCAAAGAAGGAATGTCCGCTAGGTACAGCGAGCATAGCGCCGAAAAAAGGCAAAATAAGCCATGCGAACACACCCTGAACTATCCAGTATGATTCCCAACTCCAATCTTTGATCTTGTTGATAGGAACATAACAGCTGGACTGGCAGAATGCACCGATGGCTATGATGAAAAGTCCTATAAATATTTCCATAATTGTTAATTGCTTGGTTTTTAGGTATAAACAGACCGAAAAGCTCCTAGGCTGCTATGAGCCTAGGAGTTTTTGCTTATATATTAGTTTCTCTTTGCGAGAACTTCTGCCTCGTACTTCTCAATGTCAGCGATGTACTCCTCGCCAACAGGGATATTGTTCTTCAGGTTGAAGTAATCATATACAGCACCGAATGGCAATGTCTTCTCTTCCTCGAGGAGAGCCAGACGCTGGAAGAGCTTGCCCTCGTCCTCGTACTTGCGGAGGGTATCCAGTGGCTCAAGGAATGCCTGCAACAATGACTTCTGGGCTGCACGTACACCGATGATGTAAGCACCGATACGGTTGATGGAACCGTCGAAGTAGTCGAGACCGATATGAGCACGGTCGAGTGCGTTGGCACGAACCAACTCTGAGAAGAGGTTGCGGGTATTGTCGTCGAAGAGGGTTACGTGGTCTGAATCCCAGTGCATTGGGCGAGATACGTGGAGCATCAACTCAGGAACGAAGAGCAGGAGTGCTGAAACGGCATCTGATACGTTCTCTGTTGGCTCATAGTGACCTGTATCCAGGGTGTACATCACGTTGTTCTTAGCGCAGTAGCCAGCGTAGAAGTCGTGAGAACCTACGGTGTAAGCCTCCAAGCCGATACCGAAGAGCTTAGCCTCCAGGCAAGACTTCATATTTGGCAACTCCTCTGCCAGGATCTCATCGAGAGAGTTCTTCAGGATTTCGCGATAGCGACCCTTCTCTACGGTGATATCCTTGGAACCGTCGTGTACCCAGATGTTCATGATACATGGGGCGTTCTGGAACTTACCCATAGCGTCTGCGATACGGCGGCAACGCTTGGTGTGCTCAATCCAGAACTCGCGGATAGCTGGGTCAGGATTTGACAATGTGAGATTTCCGCTCAATGGGTGAGAGAAAGAAGTAGAGTTGAAGTCGAGCTTCATGTTCTGCTCCTTAGCCCACTGCATCCAACCTGTAAACTGATCTACGGTTACCTCGTTGCGGTCGATCTGCTTGCCACCGAACTCACCGTAAATTTCGTGGAGGTTGAGGCGGAAAGTACCAGCCAGGAGAGAGTTCACCTTCTCGATATCCTGTCGGAGTTCATCGATGTTGCGAGCCTTGCCAGGGTAGTTTCCTGTACTCTGGATACCGCCAGAAGCAGCCTCGCCACGCTCGAAGCCAACCACGTCGTCAGCCTGCCAGCAGTGCAGAGAGATAGGAGTCTTCTCCAAAGTCTCAATAGCCTTGTCTGTATCTACACCCAGAGCAGCATAGCGCTCCTTAGCAATCTCATAATTCTTTAAAATCAAATCTGCTTTCATTGTTTTTGTGTATTTTATTGTTATTGTTTATTTTTTTTATGCTTTTATTTTTTTACCCTTTTACCTTTAAAAACTTTTCGTATGCCTCATCCCAAGCCTCCTTGTTCTTTGGCTCGAATTTCTTGAGCTCCAGCGAGTTGGCGATGATTTGGCGCATCTCCCAGATATCCTTGACCAAGCCTGATGCCTTTGCCTGAAGCATGATGTTGCCGATGGCTGTACCTTCCTGAGGACCCGCGAGAACGGTGACACCGCAGCTGTCGGCTGTAAACTGGTTGAGATATTGGTTGAGCGAACCGCCACCGATGATGTGGAGCACGTTGAGGTCGAAGTCGGCAAAATCCTTCAGCCAGGTGAAAATCTGAAGATAACGGAGTGCGAGACTCTCGAAGATGCAACGGCAGAATTCGCCATAGTTCTGAGGAACGTGCTGACCTGTCTTTTCGCAATACTGCTTGATAGCTTCTACCATGCTCGATGGGTTGGCAAAGCAGGCATCGTCCGGGTTGATGATGCTCTGGAAGGCAGGCTGCTTCATCGCTTCGGCAATCAGCTCAGCATGTCCTAGACTCTTCATATCCTTCTGGTTGGCAGCAGCTTCGTCCTTCCATTCCTTGCGGCAGCGCTCGTAAATCCACATGCCGCATATGTTCTTCAGGAATCGGGTAGTACCCTCGATGCCGCCTTCGTTGGTGAAGTTGAGTTCATAACTCTTCTCGTTGATGATGGCGTTCTTGGTCTCGATACCCATCAGACTCCAGGTACCAGAGCTCAGGTAGGCAAACTCCTCGTTCTTGGCTGGTACGGCTGCTACGGCGCTGGCTGTATCGTGACCCGCTACGGCGATGACTGGAACGGCATTCAAGCCCGTCATCTTCTGCACCTCTTCGGTGAGTGTGCCGATGATGGAAGCAGGGTTGGTCATCTTGCCAAACTGCTCTCTCTTCAGTCCGAGACTCTCTACGAGTTCGTTGTCGAGATCGCCTGTCATTGGGTTGAGAATCTGGGAAGTTGAAGCCACGGTATATTCGCAGATGGCGTTACCGGTAAGCATATAGCTCAGGGCATCAGGGATAAAGAGAATCTTGTCGGCATTCTCCAAAGCCACGTTTCCAGCCTTTCTCATGGCGTATATCTGGAAGAGCGAATTGAAGTTCATGAATTGGATTCCGGTCTTCTCATATACCTTTTCCTTGCTGATTTTCTCGTCGAAATATTTCTCCATCACGCCGAAGGTATGAGGGTCGCGGTAGGCGAGAGGATTGCGGAGAATGTCCCCGTTTTTATCTACATATACGAAGTCGCATCCCCAGGTATCGATACCGATGCTTTCGATGTGGATACCACGCTGCGCCACGAGTTTCAGACCTGCGATGATCTCATAGAAGAGGGCAAAGATATCCCAGTAGAAGTGATTGCCGGTTTCGATGAGTCGGTTGTCGAAGCGTGTCAGTTCTTCCAAATCGAATTTGCCATCTGATAAGCTTCCCAGAATGGTTCTGCCACTGGTAGCGCCCAGATCTACGGCAAAGAAGTATTTCTTCTGTTCCATATTTTTAGAATGTATTTTAAGTTGTTGTTATTTACTATTGTTATTTGTTTACGATTGCAAAGATAGGGGGAATGTGCAAGATGGAACAAGAGAAAATGATATTAGAGCCTAGTTTTTTGGCGGAGGGTCAAGAATCTCTATGAAATATCAAAAATTTAAGTTTTTTCTTCATCGGAGTTTTTTCTTCATCAGATTATGCGGAGTTAACGGAACAATCTTGCTCCCGGATTACGCACGAATTTAAACGGAATGCAGTTAAGGTTCCGTTAACCCTGCGTAATCCGATGAATAAAAGCTCTTTTATCGGGTTGTATTTCTGAAATCAGACGGTTTCATGCCAGTCTGGCTCTTGAATTTAGCTGAGAAATAATCTGGTGATTCAAAATTGAGGCGATAGGCAATCTCCTTGATGCTCTCATCGGTCGTAGAAAGCAGCTCCTTGGCTCTCTGCAGTTTCAGTGTCTGCTGGTAGAGTGCTGGAGCGAAGCCGGTATGCTCCTTGAAGAGCTTGCGGAACGAAGAGTAGCTGATGCCTAGTTCCTGGGCTATCTCCTGGATGGTGAGTGTATCCTCCAGAGATTCACGGATGCGCAGGCGCGCCCTGTTGATGATATCCACATGCTTGGAATCCTTGCTCAGGATGATGTTTCTCTCCAGGGAATACATCTTTCCGATGAGATGGTTTACGATACCCGCCATTGTCTGCTGAGCGTATGCAGCCTCCTCCTGTGCCGTCTTGTAAGCCTCTTCATACAGGCTGATGATCTCGTTGCTGTAGCCCACGTGATAGATCGGCTTTTCAGGGGACAGGAATCCCGCCTTCACACGGTCGTCGATATTCTTTCCCTTGAATCCGATCCAATAGCTTTTCCATCCCTTGGTGCCTGATGGATGGTAGGTATGCCATTCACCGGGAAAGAGCAGGAAGATGTCTCCAGCCTTGATCTTTGTTTCCGGAAGATGGGCAGAGTGGAACACACCTTCTCCTTCCGGCTGGTAGAGAAGCTGGTATTCATCAAGGGTTCTTCCCTTCTGAATATCGAAGTAATATCCATCGGCATGTCCCTTGGTAGGATATTCTTCTCCCGGGGCGATTTCTTCCCGTCCCACGGTGCTGATGGTGAGACCCCATTCGGCGTCTCTTTCTGTTGCTAATAGGTATTTGCTGGTCTGCATAATGCTTTGTTTTGTTTCTGGGTTTTGCCTCCTGGCTCATCTTCTGGTGCTATTGCTTCCAGAGCCATTTAGCTTATTCATCGGCAAAATTACGCAAAAAAATCCACTATACCTTATTATATATGCAAAAAAGTATGTAACTTTGTGCTGAAATGTATAAAAAACAAAGATTTGGATAATAATAATGATACTTGAACGATTTTATTCTATGAAAAACAAGTCTGTTATCATCGAGGGACAGAAAGTTACCCAGGGTACAGTAACAGACTTTGATGGTAACTTCTCTCTCAAAGCGAAGCCAGGTGCCAAGTAAAAAAAACTCGTTGGTATTTGCCAACGAGTTTTTTTATTCTTACTTCTTTTTCTGCATCATCAGGCGTGATTTTTCCTTAGCCAAGGCTTGCATATCCACGGCAACATCGTCTTCATCTACGATTTCCACGCCCGTCATCGTTTCTATCACATCCTCCATGGAAACTACGCCGCGAAGGCATCCGTATTCATCTACGATAATGGAGATGTGCTCTCGCTTTTCCAGCATCTTTTCCCAGATTTGATATAGCGATTCATCCTCGTTGAAGGAAAGAATCGGGCGCATCAGCTCGGATAATCGGGTTTGGAATTCATCGTCTGAAACCGATTTGAGAACCACATCCTTCAGAACGTAGCCCACGATGTAGTCCTTATTGTTATCATATACAGGAATGCGTGAGAAATTCCATTCCTTCTGTTCGTAAAACTCCTTGGTGGTTAGATGCATATTAGCAGATTCTACCACGATGGATGGTGTCATCACCTCTTTTGCCTTAACTCCAGCCAGACGGATGCAGCTCTTGATGATCTTGCTTTCCGATTCACGGAAGATGCCTTCTGTGGTTCCTACATCTACCATGGCCGAAACCTCTTCGCGGCTCATGGAAGCCTGGTGGCTCTTAGGCGTGAATACCTTTGTGATAAGTTCTGAGAGCAGTACCAGAGGGTAGGTGATGAAGATGAGTATCCGGATAATCTTGGTGGATGGCATTGCCAGCGAGCGCCAGTAAGAAGCACCGATGGTCTTCGGGATGATTTCTGAAAGCACCAGAATCAGCAAGGTGAGAATGGCGGAAATGATACCGAAGTATTCTTCGCCAAAGAGTTTGATAGACTCGGCACCCACGCCGGCAGAGCCGATGGTGTGGGCGATGGTGTTGAGCGAAAGAATGGCACCCACTGGGCGATCTACGTTGTTTTTATACTGTTTCATCAACGAGGCAGTCTTGTTGCCTTGATTCTCCTTCATCGAGATAAACGACATCGGAGTAGAAAGTAGCACCGCCTCCAGGACGGAGCATAAAAAGGATAGTGACAGAGCACCTAAAAAATATAATATGATTAAACCCATGTAATATTTAATTCGTTAATAATATGTTATCTCAAGCAAGATAGGTATTATTTCCGAAGACTGCAGTTGAGGATGTAATGGGGTACATTACATCTGTTTTGATTCGATATGAGCGTATTGGTAAATATCATCACAATTATGTTCTATTTTTCTGCAAAGATATGGATAAAACTATGAATCTGATGTTATTTTGTTGAATATTAGTGTGTTTTAATATGTTTTTAGTAAATATTTGTAAAGGATGTTATTAGCTAGCAACTGATTCAGGCTATTTTAGCCAAGAATCTCCCTATAGGTCAGCAGAGCTGTGCTTATAGGGAGATTCTATATGATGGTGAAATATCTATGATTTCAGCTTTCTGATTTCCTCCAGGCTTAATCCTGTTAATTTTAGAATGGTAGCTTCATCGATATTCATAGCCAGCATCTTTCTGGCAATCTCAAGGCTTCGTTGGGACATGCCTTCAGCTATTCCTTCTTCCTTACCTTCAGCTCTACCTTTTTCCATACCTTCAGCTATTCCTTCTTCCTTACCTTTTTGATATCTGTCATCCAGGAGGGTTCTTTCAACACTTACGGAATCCCAGAACTTGTCGTAGGCTCTGAGTTCGGCATCTGTAAAGCCGGAAATTTCCAGCTCTTCTACGGCTTTTCCAATCTCCGGGTCATTGAGCAGGTCAGCTGGAATCTTCTGTGTATTGGAATTGATTTCCGTGAGGAAACGGAGCCACAACACCATCATGCGCTTGTCGGTGATGGAATGTGGGGTGAACTTCGGAAGTTCTATGAAGGTGAAATGCAAGCCTTCGATGACCTTATTGCTGTCCTTGTCATGCACGATTCGGTAGTTGTGGATGAAATCTGGAGTATCATGCGCAAAGATATCATTTATCAGGTTGAGAGAATATACGGGTTGCAGTTCACTGTATTTTCCTCCCTTTTTAGCCTGACTCACATAGAGCTTGGATGCATTGAACAGTACTCGCTGCTGGAATGCGTCAGACCATTCCATCTGCATTTCCACGCAGAACTTCCTGCCTCTGACATCGGTGCAGAGTACATCCACTATGGTGTTCTTGCCCCCTTCGAGCTGAGGCACAAGTTCTGTAGGCAGATACTTTATCTCGTGTATCTGCTCTTCTTCGCTGAGTGGCAGGAGAGCGTTCAGAAGACTGATCAGTCTTTTAGGATGATTGCCGAATATCTTCTTGAACGTAAGGTCTGCCTTAGGATCTAAATACTTCATAACCATCCGTTTTAAAATTATATAGCGCAAAGTTACGACTTTATTTTCAAACCTGCAAGAGAATTCTGTGAAAAGTTTCAGAAAAAGTTAGGATCCCATATTTTTAAGGTAAAGATCTGTGTAAATCTGATATGCCCGTCCTCCGTTAGGCGTCCCCGCAGATATGTTATCTTATACTATCTCGGAGAGCCGGATGGAGTGGGGCTATAGTATTGGTAGTGGTAAATAACTTTACAAGTTAAACGAGGTGGAAAAATCTCTTAAAGGAAGCTGTCATTTTCCTTAAGGAAAAATATATTTTCCCTTAAGGAAAAAAATAAAAATCCTTAAGGGAAAATTCTCCAACTCTTCTTTCCCCATTTTCCGGGTGTTTCTTCCTGATTCTCTCTTTAGGGAATTTTATTTACATAGGTCAATTCCCTCACTTGCGAAACTATCGGCAGACCATCTGGGGCACTGAAGAATACAAATCACTTGCCGGCAGACTTTACTTGCCATACTTGCTCGGTGCGATTCCAAACTTATTCTTGAAGCACTTATAAAAATAGGTGGAATCGGAGAAGCCAACCTTTTCGCTGATCTCGCTTACGGTGTATTCGCCTTCTAGCAGGAGCTTGGCGGCAATACGCAGGCGCTCGTTCTGAATATAGATGTTTGGCGAAACACCCATGATGCTCTTGGTGCGGTTATATACCGTGGTACGGCCCAGACTGAGCAGCTCGGCAAGACGATCTACATTGAAGTTGTTGTCGCCGATATGCTGTGCCACGATCGCCTCCAGCTTATCCTTGAACTTCTTGTCGAGGGTGGACATCAGGAGGGTAGGCTCATTCTTCTTGAGCTCCTTCACTGGCTTGACCAGGATTGCTTTTCCGCAGGAAGACTGCTTCGCTTTCTCTTCAGCCTTCTGCTTCGCTTTCAGTTCCATAGCCACAAATTGTAGGGCTCGGGCGATCATCTCCGGCAACTGGATGTCGCTGATGAGCAGGGCTGGCTTGATTCTCCGGATGTTCTCGTACCCCGTCTTGCCATTCATGAATGTTTCTACATGGAAATAGACCGACAGCTCCGACTTGATCTGCTCCAGCATGTCCGGATCATCTTCTATTACCATCACGGTAACGTTGTTGATGGCTTTCGGAGTCATCTCCTTCACAATCATCTCTATCTCGTCCTTGTCGATGCTGTGGTCATCCAGCGCCTTCTTTTCGATGATATCCTCCGGCTGATACTTGCCGGCATCATTTGGCAGGGCAAGGCAGAAACGGCTGCCTCCAAGATCCAGGGAACGCTCATAGGTGAGCGAACCCTTGTGGATTTCCGCCATTTGATGCGCCGTATAGAGACCGATACCCATACCGCCCTTGGAAGCATAGCCGTGCATGAATGGCTTGAAGAGATCAGCCTTTCTTTCCGGCTTGATACCCGGACCATTGTCTTCTACCGAGAAGAACACGATGTTGTTCTCCAGATAGAGTTTCACGCTGATAATACCCTTGTCTGGGGTATATTTCACGGCATTGCTCAGCAGGTTATACACGATGGTTTCCACCTTTTCCTGGTCGAAGAGCATCTCGTGGTTGGGTCCAAGGAGTGAAATTCATGGTGACGTCCTTCTGCTTGGCCACGGTATAGAGATCATTGTAGATGGCGCGCACGAAACCGATGATTTCGCCCTTTTCTATATTCAGCTTCATATTGCCCGTATTGATCTTGCGGAACTCCATCAGCTGGTTGATGAGTCGCTGCAGTCGCTTGGTTCCTCTGGAGAGGGTATTGATGTTGTTCTTGGAAGCATAGCCTTCTCCCTTGGTCATCATCTTTTCCACGGCACTCTGGATGATGGCGAGCGGGGTGCGGAACTCATGAGAGATATGGGTGAAGAAGTTGATTCGGAAATCAGACATCTGTTTCTCCAAAGCAATCTGCTGGTTCAGTTCGAAGTTTCTTCTCCATGAACGATAGTAGAGCACTCCGGCTCCGCAGATGATGAGCAGATAGATGCACCACGCCCATACCGTATTGTACCAAGGCTGACAGATGGTGATATGGAGCAGGTTTTCCTCGCTCCACTGGTTGCTGCCTATACGGGTACGGATATGCAGGGTGTAGCTGCCAGGGTTCAGGTCGCTGAACTCGGCATGGTTGATGCTGGTCATCGGGCGCCAGGTATTGTCTATTCCCTCCAGATAGTACTGGTACATCGCATTCTGGATGTGCGGATAATCGAAGTTGGAGAAGTGGATGTTGAGCGAATTCTTGTCGTGTGGCAGGCTGATTTCCCGTGTATAGTTCAGCGCCTTGGTCAGGAATTGCTCATTTTCTGCTTCGTATATCGAGATACCATTAATGGCGAGGTCGGTGATGACTGCTCTCATATGGACTGGTGGCATGCTGATGGTACGGGATGGCTGGCTTGTGGAAGATGCCGGTCTTCAGGTTCATGGCGAAAGTTTCTTTCTGGGTAAAGATATACCATTCTCCCTGCCAGAAGAAGGAGGCGCGCGATTTACCCACATATCCCACCATGGATGGAAGATGGGATTTCCGGACGAGTTTGCCCGAGTTGTCATAAAGGAAGGCATCGCCCTTGTCGGTCAGTACGGCGATATGATTGCCGTCAGTAGTCAGGGTGATGATATGCTGGTTCTTGAGCATCAGATGGCTCTTGCCATCAGGGGTGATGCGGTTAAGACCTTTATCGGATGCGATCCATACATTCAGTTTGGCATCTTCTGTCATCTGTAGCTGACGGTCGCCTATCAGCTTGCCGTTCTTTGTAGTATAGTCTGTGGCGTGAAACTTTCCGTTGCTATAGGTCAGGTATCTGGCTCCGAAATCCCCGGAAAAGAGCCACATGCCATTCTGGCTCTTGAATCGGTTTTTCAAGAGCGTAGCATTCTCCTTATCGAAATAATTGGAGAAATGAGCTGTTTCCAGGTCGAAGCAGCAGAGGATGTTGGATGGATTGTAGCCCCAGATGAATCCGTGTTTCTCGTCGTTGATGAGCTGTGAGATGGAGTGGTGGGTCTTTTGTCCGGAGTTCTTGCTGAGATTGGTGAAGTTGATAAATTGATAGCCGTCATATCTGCTCACTCCGTTCGGCGTTCCGAGCCAGATGAATCCGTCTCTGTCCTGGATGATGTCGTTCACCGTATTGCACGACAGGCCGTCCTTAGCCGAGAGTCGTTTCCCGTTCAGTTTGATGCTGCCGGATGCCTGTAGAGGCATCAGCCAAAAACAGATGAATCCTACTATATATAATAAGGTGTAGAATGTCTTTATGTTTCTTTTCATTGATAGGTCTTTTATTTTTCTGCAAAAATACGATAAAATCCTTAGAATACAAAACAAAAAGAAAGAGAAAATGTAATGTGAAAAACAAAAAATGGGCAAAAGTCAAAAAATAAAGGTGAATGGTCAAAATATAAAGTATAGTCGGCAAGAATAAGTGTATTTTTGCACCCGAAACAATAAACATATAAACCAAAACGTAATAAGACATGGACAACAAACTATTTTTTAAGGAGTCTGTTTTGCCTGTTACTCTTTTTTGCTCAGCATTGATGTTTTCTCCTAGCGGAATAGCTCAGATGAATGCAGCAACGAATGTAGTACAGCAAGCTAAAACAGTAAAAGGTACAGTTGTAGATAACATGGGCGAGCCAGTCATTGGCGCCAGTGTTAAAGTAGTAGGCACAACCAATGGTGCCGTAACTGATCTTGATGGAAACTTTGTTTTGACCAACGTGCCAAAGAATGCTACCGTGGAAATCTCATATATCGGTTATACAACCCAGAAATTGAGTGTAGCCGGAAAGAGCGATCTGAAGGTAACATTGCAGGAAGATAACAAGGCTTTGGATGAAGTCGTGGTAGTAGGTTATGGTGTACAGCGCAAGAGCGATGTGACCGGTGCCTTGGCTCACCTGGATTCAAAGGACCTGACAGCGATGCCTGTAAAGGATGCCCTGGAGGGTATGCAGGGTAAGACTGCCGGTGTGGATATTACCAACTCACAGCGTCCTGGTACTGTAGGTAGCATCACCATCCGTGGTCAGCGTTCCATCGGTGCCAGCAGTGCTCCGCTCTATGTAGTGGATGGTATGATTATCCAGAACGGTGGTATCGAGAATATCAACCCTCAGGATATCGAGAGCATCGAGGTGTTGAAGGATGCTTCTGCTACCGCTATTTATGGTGCCCGAGGTGCCAACGGTGTTGTGCTCGTTACTACCAAGAAGGGTAAGGAAGGCAAGGTTACCTTGAACTATGCAGGTACAGTTACTTTCTCTACGCTCCATGATGTAACCAAGATGATGAACGCTGCACAGTGGATAGACTATGCCCGTCTGGCAGCATATAACCAAGGCAATTATGGCGATAAGACACAAGACTTTGCTCCTAATTATGAGAGAGATGTGAAGCTTTTCGGAGGTCAGGCAGACAGCTGGGCTAATATCAATCAGGCTTGGGTAGATGGTACTTATCATCCGGAATTAGTGGGTTCTTACGACTGGGCTTCTCATGGTAAGCAGACTGGTATTACTCATGAGCATACACTCAGTGCTTCTGGTGGTTCAGACAGATTCAAGGGTTATGGTTCTTTTGGTTATTTAAATCAGAAGGGTGTACAGCCTGGTCAGAGCTATCAGCGTTTTACCTTGAATACTTCTTTCGAGGCAAGACCTGTTGATCCATTGACATTGGGCTTCACCATGAATGCTTCATACGGTACCCAGAACTATGGTTATAACTTCTCTAAGTCTGTAACGGGACCTGGTGATTATTATAATGCATTGAATTCAATGATTCCATGGACCGTTCCTTACGATTCTGACGGCAACTATATACGTAATCCTTGGGATTACAATGTGAACATCATCAATCCTATTGATGAACTGAAGTATAATACCAACAAGCGTACCAATTTCCGAATCAATGGCAGCGCATATGCCCAATTTGACTTTGGCAAGGTGTGGAAGCCATTGGAGGGTCTGCAGTATCGCATTCAGTTTGGTCCGGAACTCCAGTACTATCGCCTGGGCATCGCCAATGCGGCTGATGGTATCAATGGAGATGGCAGAAACATAGCTCAATACAATCCATCCAATAAGGTGTCTTGGACGCTCGATAATCTGGTTTACTACAACAAGACCATTGCCAAGAACCATCGTATTGGTGTTACCCTCCTGCAGAGTGCATCTAGCTATCATTCAGAGAATGGTAATATCAAGGCTTTTGTAGCGAGTGCAGATGAACTTTGGTGGAACACAAGTTCATTGGGAAATCCACAGGCTTATTCTACTGGCCTGACAGAAACTTCGCTTGCTTCCTACATGGCTCGTGTGAATTATACTTATGCAGACAGGTATATGTTGACAGCCAGTGTTCGTTCCGATGGTGCTTCTCAGTTGTCTGATGGTCATAAGTGGGCATCATTCCCATCTGTAGCTCTTGGTTGGCGTATTGATCAGGAGAAGTTTATGCAGAAGGCTGATTTCATCAGCAACCTGAAGCTTCGTCTGGGTTATGGTATTTCCGGTAACTATGCAGTTAGTGCTTATGCCACACAGGGTGCTGTACAGAGCAACTACTATGCATGGGGTAGCATGGATCCTACTGTAGGTTACTTGCCTTCTGATGCTTCTGCCAAGAATCCGAACAAGATGGCGAACCTCGACCTGGGTTGGGAGAAGACCAAGCAGTGGAACGTAGGTCTCGACTTCGGCTTCATCAACAACCGTATCAGCGGTAGTGTTGACTACTATCACAACAAGACTACCGATCTGATTCTGGCTACTACCATACCTTCACTTACAGGTTATACCAGCACATTTGCCAATGTAGGTGAGACTTCCGGTTGGGGTGTTGATTTGCAGTTGAATGCCATTCCTGTGAAGACTAAGGATTTCGAATGGAACACCAGTTTGACCTGGACCATCGACCGCAACCGCGTGGATAAGTTGAATAATGGTGTAGAAAAGAATGTAAACGACCGTCTCTTCGTAGGTGAGGAAATTGGTGTTTACTACGACTATGTATATGATGGAATCTGGAAGTCTTCGGAGGCTGATGAAGCTGCCAAGTTTGGTCGTAAACCTGGTCAGATCAAGGTGAAGGATGTAAATCCTGATGGCAAGATTGATGCAAATGACCGTCAGATTGTAGGTAAGGTTCGTCCTCGTTGGTCTGGTGGTTGGCACAATACCTTCAGCTACAAGAACTTTGAACTTTCCTGCTTCATCTATGCACGATGGAAGTTTACTGTAGCCAAGGGTGCTGAGACTCTTGGAGGTATGTATGCTATGCGTGATGTGGATTATTGGATTAAGGACATCAATGAGGATGCTGAGTATTACTCTCCTGGCTCTCAGGGTCAGAACGCTGATACTTTTTCTGGCTCAATGAATTATCAGGATGGTTCTTACATCAAGATGCGTAATATCTCTCTGGGTTATACATTCCCTAAGAAGATCACAAGCAAAATGGGTATGAGTAACCTAAAGGTTTATGTTCAGGCCATGAACCCATTCACCATTTACAAGAAGTGCAAGTGGCTTGATACCGACCTCTTGAGTTATGATAACAACTCAACTTCTTACGGTTCAGGTACAACCATCAAGAGCTGGGTTATCGGATTAAACATTGGATTCTAAATACAGATACATCATGAAGACAAACAAAATATTATATGCAGCACTGATTGCCGGTGCAACTTTAGGAACTGTTACTTCTTGTAGTGATTCGTTCCTTGACGAAAAGCTGATTACTGAGAAAGGTACGGCTTATTTCCAGACTAAGGAAGGTATTGACGACCTGGTTACGGGTGCTTACCAGAAATTGAAGTTTAAGTATAACTATATCTGGGGTATTTATCTCTATGGTATGGGTATCGATGAGTTTACCAGTGGTGCTAACAACATCACCTCTTATAATGCATACAGCACCGACCTGAACTCGGGTGAAACTGCTGCCAACCAGCCATTGTGGGACAATATGTATGGTCTTGTAGAACCAGCCAATCTTGTCATCCAGAATACTCCATTATATTATGGTGAGAAGGTGAGCACTTACAACAACCGTTTGGGTGAGGGGTACTTCCTCCGTGCTTTTGCTTATTTCGAACTGGTAAAGCAGTATGGAGGTGTGCCTTTGAAGCTGGAGCCAAGCAATGGTAAGATTAATTATACTTATACTCGTAATAGCGAGGAAGAGTGCTTTGCCCAGATTATTTCTGATTTTCAGAAGGCATATGAATTGTTGCCTGAATCTCCTGAAGGAAAGCAGGTTGGTCGCCTTACTAAGTCGGCTGCTGCCCATTTCCTGGCAAAGGCTCATCTGTATCGTGCCTCAGAATTGCATGATGGCTGGAATGCTCAGTACAAGGATGCCGACCTGGATGCTGTCATCAAGTATGGTAAGGAAGTAATTGCTGCCCACCCATTGTGCCAGAACTTCCAGGAACTGTGGGATTATACAGAGCCTAATGGTGCCAATGAGCAAGTTAGCGAGGTGGTTCTTGCTGCACAGTTCTCCAACGATGGTGCCAGCACACGAGGTCGCTTTGGCAACCAGTTCCACCTCTACTATCCATCCATTTATCAGAACATGGCTGGTTGTAAGCGTGACATTTCTGGAGGTCGTGAGTTCTCATACGTCAGTGCTACAGAATATTCTATGCAGGTATTTGACCGTGTGAATGATTCCCGTTTCTGGAAGTCATTCATCACCAAGTATGGTTCCAATTATACGGATGGTGCTCCTTACTGGATTACCACCAAGAAGAATAAGGAAACTGGTAAGTTGGAGATTACAGATGATATATACAAGGCACACCCTGAGTATTATCCTGACGATGTGAAGGTTCCTACTGAATCAGATCCTGGTGAGCATCGTTTCAAGGGAGGTGAGATTGGTATCAAGTATATCGTCAATAATCCTGGTGACACTCGTTTCACTCCTGCATTGAATGCTGATGGCACAGAGAATAAGTCTGAGGATTATGTATTGAAGAATGGCAAACTCACCCCACAGCATACCTTCGTACGTTATTATGCCGGTCAGCCTTTTAGCTTCAATACACAGAGCAATGCTGCCGAACGTTCAGGCAACTATTACACTTTGGGTAGTATTCATAACAGAAGTGTGGCTTTGAGCAAGTTCCGTGACGGTGCACGTGAATCTATTGCGTCACAGTTCGGAACCCGTGATGCCATCATTGCCCGTTCTGCCGACGATGTCCTGATGGTAGCTGAGGCTTATATCCGCAAGAAGGATTATGGAAATGCCATCACTTACCTGAATATGGTACGTGACCGTGCTGGTTACAAGGCTGGCGAGGACCGCTCTATCAGCCGTGATGGTGGACAGGCTTATAAGAAGAACTCTGCTTGTACAGGAAAGGGTGGTGGATTCTCTGCCGAGGGTTCTATCTATACAGAGGAAAATACTTATTATGAGTCAAACAACATTGCCGAGACTACAGCTTCTACTGAGAGTAATATGCATCTGAATGGTATTGAGGATGTGCTCAACTCTAAGGTTGAACAGCCAATCTACGAAGCTTTGAAATTGACATCCGACTATGATAAGTTCATGTGTTTCCTCTTGGATGAGCGTACACGAGAGTTGATAGGTGAAGGTCAGCGTTGGGAAGATTTGGCTCGTACCAAGACTTTGGAGGCTCGTTGGAATGCGTTTAGTGATGCTTCCACTGGCGGACAGGGCAAGTTTGATCCAACCAAGCATTATTATCGTCCAATTCCTCAGTCATTCCTCGACGGTATCACCAATGCGAATGGTGCTTCCCTGAGCAATGAGGAGAAGGAGAAGATGCAGAATCCTGGTTACTAATCGAATATCTATAGGATAGGTTAATGATTATATGTTGAAGAGCGGTATCTTTCTCTCGGTAGAAGGTATCGCTCTTTTTTTAAACAACTATCATCATGCAAATCAAACAAATGTTATTTCCGATGATGAGTATGGTGCTGAGTATGGCTCCCTGCTCTCATCTCCATGCACAAGGACAGACTCCGCTATCGCAGATGGAGAAGCTGGACCGTGGCCTGGTGGCTTTGCCTGCCCAGGACAAGGGAATCTTCCTCAGCTGGCGATTTCTGGGTACGGACAGCAAACACGTATGCTTCGACATCGAAAGGGATGGAAAGATCATCGCCCATCAGGTGAAGCTGACCAATTATACAGACCGGAAAGGTTCCTCTGCCAATACCTATCGGATCATCACTTATCAGAAAGAACCCAGGATGGATGCTCCGGCTGAAAGAGAAGTTTCGAAGGCGGTGAAGCCATGGAACGATCTCTATCGCTCCCTGCCCATCAACCGTCCTGCCGGCGGTGTTACTCCCGATGGAAAATCCTACGAATATACCCCCAACGACTGTAGCGTGGGCGATGTGGATGGGGATGGAGAATATGAAATCATCCTGAAATGGGACCCAACCAATTCGCATGACAATTCGCATGACGGCTATACGGGAGAGGTCATCTTCGACTGCTATAAGCTGGATGGAACCCAACTCTGGCGCATCAATCTGGGTAAGAATATCCGTGCCGGTGCTCACTATACCCAGTTCCTGGTCTATGATTTCGATGGCGATGGCAAGGCGGAGATGATCTGCAAGACATCGACGGGTTCGGTAGATGCCAAGGGAAAGTTTGTGAGCGATGCGGCTACGGATGCCGGAATCCGAGAACTGGACAATGCTGCCGATTATCGCAATTCGAGAGGTCGCATTATGGCAGGTCCCGAACTGCTTACAGTCTTTAATGGCGAAACCGGAAAGGCGATGCATACCATCTGGTATCAGCCCAACCGAGCCTTCGGTACAGGCCGGCAGGTGGAAGAGGGAGAGCATCTGGAGAGCGGATTCCCTGCCTATTCTTCAGTCTGGGGCGATAAGAACAACTATGGCAACCGTGGCGAGCGATACCTTGCCGGTGTGGCTTTCCTGGAGGGTGCCGACAAGCAACCAAGTGCCGTGATGTGCCGTGGCTATTATACCCGCTCTTATCTCTGGGCGGTAGATTTCGACGGAAAGGAACTCAAGACCAAATGGCTCCATGCTTCGCTGACTCCCAACGACTGGAAGGTAACCGATGCCGATGGAAAGGTACTGAAGGAGGCTCATGGATGTAAGAATACGGCTTATGCCCAGGGTGCTCACAGTCTGGCTGTGGGCGATGTGGATGGGGATGGATGTGACGAGATTACCTACGGATCTGCAGCCATCAACCATGATGGAACCTTGTTGTATTCTACCGGATTGGGACATGGCGATGCGCAGCATCTTGCCGATCTGGATCCCGACCGACCGGGATTGGAATATTATATGGTACACGAAGAATATCCCTACGGTTCTGATCTGCGGGATGCACGAACAGGCGAAATCCTGTTCCGTACACTCGATAAGGATGATACTGGAAGAGGAGTGGCTGCTGATATCGATGCCCAGCATCGGGGATATGAATATTGGTGTTCGGATGCTCCTGTTGTAAGAGACATCAAGGGTAAGACTGTTTCGGCAGAAACATCTTCATCCTATAAGAAGAATCATGAAGCTGATCATTTCGGAAGTAATGAGAAAACGAGTTTCAGAGCTGTTTCCAGAATGCCTGCAATGAACTTCCGAATCTATTGGGATGGTGACTTGCAGGATGAACTTCTGGCAAATGGTCGTCCTCCTCATTTCCCTCCTTATCTCCAGAAATGGAACGGAAAGGAAGCGGTGGCGTTGCCTTTGAGCAATGGCAAGCAACTGTATGAGATGGGCAACTCGGTGAGTTGCAACTGGTCGAAGGCGACTCCTAATCTACAGGCTGATCTCTTCGGCGACTGGCGAGAGGAAGTTATCTATTGGGATAAGAGCAATGCCTCGCATCTCAATATCTTCACCACCAATATCCCTACGGACTATCGGGTTCCAACCCTGATGCACGACCATATCTATCGGATGGGAGTTGCCTGGCAGAATGTAGGCTATAACCAGCCTCCGCATCTGGGGTATTATCTGCCCGATCATGCAGAGAAGATTCAGAAATAAGAATTAGAAATAAAAAAAGAGATTCTGACAAAATAGATATGTATCTGATACGTTTATTAAGATATAAGGAAATACAGAGAATATAAGATATAAAGCGATAAAGGATATGAAAAGAATATTATTCGCCTTCTCATTGATGGCGGCAACTACAGCTTCCTTTGCCCAGGTGGCAAAGCCGATGGAAGATGTCAATAAGGTTATCGACAATACCGTAGATAGCCTGAACAAGGCGATGACCGCCCGAATCCAACCGGGAACCAGTCGCAAGGGCAATAATCCGGTACTCTTCCTGATAGGTAACTCTACGATGCGCAATGGCACGCTGGGTAATGGTAACAACGGCCAGTGGGGCTGGGGATACTACGAGCACGAGTTCTTCGATGCCAACAAGATTACGGTAGAAAACCAGGCGCTCGGAGGAATGAGCAGCCGTACCTTCTACAATCGTCTTTGGCCGGATGTGCGAAAGGGCATTAAGGCTGGCGACTGGGTGATCATCTCCATCGGTCATAACGATAATGGACCATACGATAGCGGCAGGGCACGTGCCAGCATCCCTGGCATCGGCAAGGATTCGCTCAATGTCACCATCAAGGAGACTGGTGTGAAGGAAACCGTTTATACTTATGGCGAATACATGCGCAAATACATCAACGACTGCAAGGCGCTGGGTGCTCATCCTATCCTGATGTCGCTGACTCCACGTGATGCCTACGATGAAAACGATAAGATTGTCCGTGTGAACAAGACTTTCGGATTGTGGGCAAAGCAGGTGGCTGAGCAGGAAGGAGTTCCTTTCGTAGATCTGAATGAGATTTCTGCAGCCAAGCTCGATAGCTATGGTCATTGGAAGGAGAAATATCATTTCTTTACCGACCATATCCATACCTCCCGTTTCGGAGCGATGATGAATGCCCGTTCGGCTGCAGAGGGATTGGCAGAGAGCAAGGACCCAAGTCTGGCTCCTTTGCAGGCGATGATGATCAATGTGGCTTTGCCGGTAGAGAATTTCAAGCGCGAACCGGGCAAACCTGTTGTCTTCTTCACAGGCGACAGTACTGTGAAGAATGCCGATAAGGACGAAGACGGCATGTGGGGCTGGGGATCTCAGGCTTACACCATCTTCAATCCTAAGAAGATTACCTGTGTGAATGCTGCCAAGGCAGGTCGCAGTTCCCGTTCTTATCTCAATGAGGGAAGATGGGATAAGGTATATAACAGTCTTCAGCCGGGCGACTACGTGCTCATCGAGTTCGGACACAACGACATCTGTTCCTTGACCGATAAGAAGATGCGTGGTTCCATTCCTTGTGCCAAGGATACCTGTCATGTTTATCAGATGGAAGAGAGCAAGCAGTATGAGGTGGTTTATTCCTTCGGCTGGTATCTGAAGAAGTTTATCCAGGATGTGCGAGAGAAGGGAGCTACCCCAATTCTCGTTTCCCTGACTCCTCGCAACGAGTGGCCTGACGGAAAGATGGAGCGCCGAAATGATAGCTACGGAAAGTGGTATCGTGAGGTGGTAGCCGAGACGGGCGTTGCCTTCCTCGACCTCCACAACATCGCTGCCGATTCATACGATAAGATAGGCAAGGAAAAGGTGAAGGCATATTACAAGAAGGATCATACCCACACCAGTCTGAAGGGTGCCCAGCACAATGCCAAGTGCGTGGCGAAGGGTTTGAAGAAGATGAAGAGCCCATTGGCTAAGTATCTGAAGTAAAATGATAATTTACAATCAATAAAGATATCATCAGATGAAGACAAAATATATTTTAGTAACAGCTCTTTTGGCTCTGGCCTCTATGGTTGGAACCAATGCCCAGAGTTTTGATATTGATATGACCAAGGTGCAGCCTGTCTATTCCGCAGAGAAGGGGCTGGGATATGACATCGTGGCTGCTCCAAAGGCAAAGAGCAATGCGCCTTTCTTTTATTCCGTGAAGGTGGCGGATGGCAACTATAAGGTAACCGTGGTGCTTGGTTCCAAAAAGAAGGCGGGCAAGACTGTGGTTCGTGCCGAGAACCGAAGACTGATGCTCGATGAGGTGAGTACCAGGAAGGGGGAGTTCAAGACTTTCTCCTTCATCGTGAACAAGCGTTCTCCTTATATTACCGATAAAATGAACGTAAAAATCAAACCTCGCGAGAAGGAGACGTTTACCTGGGATGAGAAGTTGACCCTGGAGTTTACAGGAACAGCTCCAGCAGTAAAGAGCATCAAGGTGGAACCGGCTCCTGTCGAAACCACCACCTTGTTTCTTTGTGGCAACTCTACGGTAGTTGATCAGTTTACAGAGCCATACGCTTCCTGGGGACAGATGGTGACTCGCTGGTTTGGTCCGGAGGTGGCTATCTCAAACCATGCTGAAAGCGGATTGACAGCAGGTTCCTTCCTTGCTTCCAACCGTCTGGACAAGGTCTTGGCGATGATGAAGAAGGGCGACTACGTGATTTGTGAGTTCGGACATAACGACCAGAAGGAGAAGTCTGCAGGCAGTGGTGCCTGGTATAACTTCTCTTATAATCTGAAGAAGTTCATCGATGAGGTCCGCAAGAAGGGTGGCAACATCATCTTCGTAACTCCTACTCAGCGTCGCTTCTTCGATGAGGCTACCCATAGCAAGATTCAGGAGACTCATAAGGATTATCCTGATGCCATGAGAGCTGTGGCTAAGAGAGAGGATGTTCCTGTCATCGAACTCCACGATATGACCCGTACCTTCTTCGAGACTTTGGGTTATGAGAACAGTAAGAAGTCGCTGGTTCACTATCCGGCAAATACTTATCCCAACCAGACTAAGGCTCTGGAGGATAACACCCACTTCAATCCATACGGAGCCTACGAGGTGGCAAAGATGGTGGTAATGGGTATGAAGCAGCTCAAACTGCCTATCGTGAAGTATCTACGCAGTGACTGGAAGGACTACAATCCTGCCCAGCCAGATGATTTCAATCAATTCGTGTGGTATCCATCCGTGAATCAGGATGTAACCAAGCCGGATGGAAATTAATAAAATGAATTTGAAATGAATAAAAAGACAATACTTTTCGCCTCGTTGCTATTGGGCGGTTTGCCTTTGATGGGAACCCTTTCGGCTGATGCAGCGGTGCGCGATACAATCAGTATCAACCAGGGATGGCAGTTCCATCGCGGAGATGTGAAGAATATAGATGAGTTGAAATCAACTCAAAGTGGGGATGATGTGGTGAATCTGCCACATGATTTCCTGATAGGACAGGATTGGGTGGCTCCTGATGCCAGTGAGCGACCTGATAACAGTGATGCGGGCAGCAATGTACGCAGCCGATTGAGTCCGCGTGGATTCAAGGAGATGGGCATTGGCTGGTATCGCTATCAGTTGACTCCGAAAGATGAATGGAAGGGAAAGCGCATCGTGCTCGATTTCCAGGGCATCATGCTGGTGGGAGATGTCTATCTAAATGGAAAGCGTATCGGAGGTACCGATTATGGGTACCTCGGTTTCGATATCGATCTGAGCAAGCTCCTGAAATGGGGCGAGGCTAACGAGATAACCGTTAAGGCAGATACCCGCAATCCTAACAATTCCCGTTGGTTTACGGGTGCCGGTCTCTATCGTGATGTCAATCTCATCATCACCGACAAGGATCTGTACTTCCCTCGCCATCCGCTCTTTATCCGCACCCAGGAAAACAAAGAGGTGAAAATCAAGGCAGAGATTATCAACCAGCAGAAGCTGGCAAAAGGACAGGGAAAGGCTGTTATTCCTGTAGAGGTTCGTATTCTGGATGCCGATGGCAAGGTGGTGGCTCAACAGAAGAATAACATCGATTTCAATGCCAAATGGCGTGATAGAGAATATGAGTTGCCTGCCATCTCTCTGGAGAACGCCCAACTGTGGTCGCCAGATACACCTTATTTATATACTGCCGAGGTGACACTCTATAATCAGGATGGAAAGGTGGCTGATCAGATTAAAGAACAGTTTGGCGTGCGCACCATCGAAATCGTTCCGCAGAAGGGTTTGCTGGTGAATGGCAAGAAGGTCTTGCTGAAGGGCTATGCCAATCATCATACCCTCGGTGCCCTGGGTGCTGCTGCCTATCCTCGTGCCATCGAGAAGCGACTCAAGCTGATCAAGGAGTTCGGCATGAACCATATCCGCTCTTCTCATAATCCATACAGCGAGGATTTCCTGAAACTCTGCGATAAGTATGGCATCCTGGTGGTGGATGAACTTTACGACAAATGGCTTACCCAGTATGCCGGTGGCAGAGCGGAGTGGGAGAGCCTTTGGCAGAAAGACATTCCGGAATGGGTAAAGCGAGATAGAAACCATCCTTCGGTTATCCTTTGGAGTCTGGGTAACGAGTTGCAGCAATACAGCAATCTGCCTTTCAATGATTGGGGCGTTACCGCCTATAAAATCCAGAAGGAGTTGCTGCATCGATATGATGATACCCGACTGACTACCGTGGCGATGCATCCTCGCTACCGCAACATCGAGACAGATTCCATTCCTGCCGATCTGGCGGTGGCAACCGAGGTAAACTCCTACAACTATCGCTATATGTACTTCCCTGGTGATATGAAGCGTTATCCTGAAAAGACCTTTTATCAGAGTGAGGCGAGTGTGGCTGCGATGGGACCAAACTTCTATGAGATGGACCGTGACAAGGTGTTGGGTCTGGCTTATTGGGGTGCCATCGATTATCTGGGCGAGAGTATGGGATGGCCTATCAAGGGTTGGAATCAGGGTGTGTTCGACCTTTCTCTTCAGCCAAAGCCTGATGCTTATTTCGTGAAGAGCATGTTTACTGACGAGCCAACCGTTCACATCGGTGTCATCGAGAAGTCGGGTGGCAACATCCAGTGGAATGGCATCAATGTTGCTGCCGGAAAGCTCTCAGAAAACTGGAATCGTGAGGTAGGTGAGCAGGTTTCGCTCTATACTTACACCAATGGCGACGAGGTGGAACTCTTCCTCAATGGCAAGAGTCTGGGTGTGAAGAAGAACAGCAACGACCCTAAGCTCCGTGCCCGAATCAAGTGGGACAACATCGCCTATGCTCCAGGCACTCTGGTGGCTATGGCTAAGAAAAACGGCAAGGTGGTGGCTCGCCATCAGATAGAGACCACGGGCGAGGCTGTTGCCTTGAAGTTGGTGCCTGATGCTGAAAACTGGCATGCTGACGGTAAGGATCTGATGCACGTTCGTGTCTATGCCGTGGACAAGAAAGGTAGAAGAGTGCTGAACGTGAAGGATGCCAAGGCATTCGACAAGTTGACATTCACCGTGAAGGGCGATGCGAATATCGTGGCGGTGGATAATGGAAACATCGCTTCGGATGAACTCCATATCGGCAAAACTCAGTTGGAGAAGACCATCCAGCGCAATCTCTTCCAGGGTTCCGCTCTCGTGATATTGAGAGCCAGCGATAAGCCAGGAAAGATAGAGCTTTCGGTGGCTGGCGAAAAGATAAAAGCCAAGAAACTGGTTTTGAATACGAAATAAATATGATACTAAAAAAGGTCGCCAAAATGCTGGCGACCTTTTTTAGTATCCTTTGTTTTCTCTTTATTTTCTGAATTTCTTTTTGAACCATTGGTTGAATGCCACGTAGGCACTGATTTCCTCCTGGTGCTGAGGCTCGGCAAATGTCAGTACATTGCCCGATGAATCTCCGTGCTGATCTGGGAAGATGATCATCAGGTTCGTGCCCGAGAAGAAGCGGGTGAGCTCTTCCGGCAATCGTTCCAATGCCGACTTGTGGGATACCGTACCCTTGCGGGCTGTCACCACCACAAAGAGATGGTTCTTGCTCATGTGGGAGGCAAGTTGCGGCATCTCGTTCCAATGCTGCATCAGGGTGTATTCGGCACGTACTTCCTGATGGCGGTTGGTGATGTACTCATTGATGAGTGCCAGGGTCTCCTCCCTGCCGTGGAACTGGATGCGGCAATCCAGATTGCCAGACAGGCGCGCCAGTCGCTCTACCCAGCGGTAGAAACCCGGTTCAAACTCAGCCCTCGATGGTACTGCCACCTGTATTCGGCGAATGGTATTGAGCGGCTGCTTGATGCGTGCCATGATAATCTGACGGCTCAGACCATTGAAGAGACTCTGATGAAACTCTCCCCAGAACTTAGGCGAAACCTCCGGATGCATGTGCATACCAATGATGATTTCTGAACACTGGAACTCGTTGAAGGCATGCTTGATGCCGTTGGCGATATTGGCAGCAATGCGAACCTGCGTCTGCGTCATCACGTCGGTGGCTGCGGCAAGCTGACTGCAATGGTCCAGCAGCTGTCGGCCCTGTTCCTGCTTGTATCGCATATCCTTGTCATCATACACTACGTTCAGGCAGACCAGTCCTCTGTTCAGTTTTTGGTTTCTCACCAGGAAGGCGAGACTCATCAGATTATCGGCATATTCCGGATACTTCACCGGTATGAGAATCTTCTCATCGCTTGCCTTCTTGGTATCTTCGGCATCAGGCAACTCCTTGTCGCGGAGGATAATCTTTCTGGAACTCCAGTCGGTGAGCATTGAAGAGATGACGCAGGTGCAGAGAATCATCATCACCACACCATTCAGCATGTCATCGTTCACCAGATAGGTGTTCGGACCCACCAGGAGGTTCATACCCACCATCACCATGGCGATACTGCCGGCGGCATGGGCAGAAGTCAAACCGAACATCATGTGACCCGATGACAGCGGCAACCGGAATCCGAAGCAGGCGGCATAGGCTGCGATGGCTTTTCCCAAGGTTCCGAAGAACACGATGCAGAAGATGACCCAAAGGATATGACTGCCCTGGAAAAGCAGTCCCACGTTGATGAGCATGCCCACACCTATCAAAAAGTAAGGGATGAAGAGCGCATTGCCCGTAAACTCCAGTCGGTTCATCAGCGGAGACACGTGCGGGATATACCTATTTAATATAAGACCCGCAAAGAAGGCACCGAACACGCCCTCGATGCCCACTATCTGAGATAGGGTGGCACTCATGAAGAGCATCGCCATCACGAAGATAAACTGCATCACCGAATCGCTGTACCGGCGCAGAAACCATCTCGTTAACCTAGGAATCAGGAATATCATTACTCCGCAGTATGCGGCAAACTTGGCGGTGAAGAGTACCCAGAAGAGCAGACCATCGTGCCTGGAGAACGAGGCGACGAGACCCGCCAGCATGATGAGCGCTATCAGGAGCGAAAGCATGCTGGAACCCACACTCAGGGTTACACTTGGCTTCTGCTGCAGACCATATCTGGAAACGATAGGGTAGGCTATCAGGGTATTGGAAGCCATGATGCAGCTCAGCAGAAACGATGCCCTGGTGGAATAGTGCAGCAACCAGATGCTCATGCCGAAGGTGAGGAAGAAGGGAACGAAGCAGGTGAGCAGACCATAGATGATGAGCTGCGATTTGTTTTTCTTCATACCCTCCATGTCCATCTCCAGGGCGGCGAGGAACATGATGTAGTAGAGTCCCACCTTGCCGAACAGCTCGAAAGATGCATCTCGTTCCAGAATGTTCAGTCCGTATTTGCCCACGAGGATACCCGCCAGCACCATTCCGATGATATGAGGGATTCTGAGTTTACCCATGATGATAGGGGCAAAGAGGATGATGAGGAGCACTACGAAGAAGATCAGCGTAGGGTCGGTAATTGGAAAATATTCTGCAATATTCAGCATAGGCATTCTACTTATTGTTGATGATGAAAGAGGGATTCAGCATCCGCTTCATCCCTCTTCGTTTTATTTTTGAGTGCAAAATTACTAATAAATCTTGAAAGGGCAAAGTTTTTGCCCCCTTATCATTTATATGTGTAGAGATTTTTGTAATTTTGCACCCTGAAAACAAACTTAGGATAAAAAGATAAGGATAATTAACGTATGAAAAAAGGATTGTTTGCACTCGCCTTGGGTACATTTACCCTGGGCATCGCAGAATTTATTATCGAAGGAATTCTCACCGACGTGGCGCACAACATGAATGTGTCCATCCCTCAGGCTGGTCATCTCATCTCTATCTATGCACTGGGTGTATGCGCTGGTGCTTTCTCGCTGATATTGATGCATAAGTATCGCCCCAAGAATATACTCTTGTTTCTTACTTCACTAGTGATTTTGGGAGCCATCATCGCTACGATAGCCCCTAGTTACGGGCTTCTGCTTTGTGCCCGCTTCATCCAGGGACTTCCTCATGGTGCCTATTTCGGTACGGCTACCATCGTGGCGGTGAAGATGGCGAAGGAGGGAAAGGGTACCAAGGCGGTGGCGATGATGTGTGCCGGTATGCCGTTTGCCAATCTGCTGGGTGTTCCGCTGGGCACCTTCCTGAGTCATACCATCTCCTGGCGAGTGCCTTTTCTCATATCGGTGGCGTTGGGCGTCATCACGCTCTATATGATTTACAAGTGGGTTCCTGATGTAGAGGCTCTGCCTAACAAGGGTATGAAGGCGCAGTTCCGGTTTATGCGCCATCTGGCTCCCTGGCTTATCATCGCTGCTACTTTCCTTGGCAACGGCGGTATTCTCTGCTGGTTCAGTTATATCTCTCCGCTTTTGCAGATGAACGGCGGTTTCCATGCGGCATCAATTTCGGTATTGATGATTCTTGCCGGTTTGGGAATGGTGGTAGGAAATCAGGTGAGTGCCTTGCTGGCAGATAGATTCAAGCCGGGCCGCTTTACCTGCTATCTGCAGTTCCTGGCTGCCGCAGCCTTGCTGGCTACCTTCTTTCTGTCGCATATCGGTTGGGTATCGGCAGCGATGATGTTTATCAGTTGTGCCTGCCTTTTCGGTATAGGTTCGCCAGAGCAGTTTCTCATTGTGAAGCACAGCGAGGGTGGCGAGATGCTAGGTGGTTGCTGCATTCAGGCAGCCTTCAATCTGGGCAATGCCCTGGGTGCCTTCTTGGGCGGAATCCCCGTGGCGATGGGATTGGGATATAATTACCCTGCGCTCATCGGTGTACCGATGGCATTGGCTGGAGCCTTCTGTCTCCTGGTGTTTCATCGTAAATACGAGTGTTCTAAAGATTGAGAAAATCTGGATTGACATGTCATTTTGCCCTGTTTCCTATGACAGAATTTGATGAAAATCAAGAAAACGGCCCTTTTTTGAAGTTTTACCCAAAAATATTGTGTGCGTACACAAAAAGGCATTACCTTTGCACTCGAAAAGATAGATAACGAATAATTAAAGTAAAGAAAGGATAACGATTATGATGGTATTAGTAATGACACTGGCAGTTGTAGCTGCCCTTTTTGCAGAGGTTGTAAATGTCAACAAGAAGATTAGCCTCGGCAAGTAATTAGACAAAAATAGAGAAAGGATAAAAGTTATGATGGTATTAGGTATGATTTTGGCAATGATCGTTGCCGGATGCGCTGAGTATGGCGCAAGAACTAATATGAAGAACTTCGCTTAACAACCGTTCTTCTTTCAATTTGAGAGAATTTAAACAGTAGTTGCATAGATAAATAAAGGAAAGGCAGTTGTTGGCATTAGAAGGATGCCAGCAGCTGCCTTTTCGTTTTTTCTCAGCTGAACTTTTTCGGTCTCGCTATTTTTTTCGGGCTATTCCTTTGCTTGTATCATTATTTTTTGTAACTTTGCCGAAAGATTTTAAAATGGCAGCAATATGAAATATCCTATCGGCATACAGAGTTTCGAACAAATCATAGAAGATGATTATGTTTATCTCGATAAGACGGCATTGGTCTATGACTTAGTGACTAATGGTAAAATATACTTTCTGAGTCGTCCACGACGATTTGGAAAGTCGTTGCTCGTATCTACCTTGAAATGCTATTTCGAGGGAAAAAAGGAGTTGTTCAAGGGGCTTGCCATCGACAAGTTGGAGAAGGAATGGAAGCAATATCCTGTGTTTCATCTTTCTTTTGGTGGACAGAATTATGTAGAGCCTTATTCCTTGGAGCATGTTTTGGAGGAATTTGTTGCCCGTGCAGAACTTGCTTATGGAAAGGATGAGTTTGCCAAGACTTTGAGTAGTCGCTTTCGAGCCGTACTCAAGAAAGCTCACGCAAAAACAGGAATGAGAGCTGTTGTACTTATTGATGAGTATGACAAGCCTTTGCTTGATGTGATGGATAGGGATATTTCTGTGCAGAATGAATATGGAAAGATGACTTTGGAGGATTATAATCGCAATCTGCTCAAAGGCGTATATTCTGTGTTCAAGGAAGCTGATGATGACCTGCAGTTTGTTTTGCTCACGGGTGTCACCAAGTTCTCGCAGGTAAGCGTGTTCAGTGGTTTCAATCAGCCTAACGACATCAGTATGGATGAGCATTACGAGGCTCTTTGTGGTATTACGGAAGATGAATTGTATTCTACCTTTGATGAACAAATCAAGGCGATGGCCGTGAGATATAAAACCACAGAGGAAGGAATGAAATACAAACTGAAGAGGAAGTTTGACGGTTATCACTTCAGTCCTAATATGCTTGATATCTATAATCCTTTCAGTATCTTGAATGCTTTGAGCAAGAAGATTCTGGCAGATTATTGGTTCCGCACCGGTTCGCCAACCTATCTTGTTCGCTTGTTGTCTCATTTTGATGAGAACATCAATGAGATGGTGAACAGGTTTTATCCTACGAGTAGTTTTATCGACTACAAGGCAGATGTGGAAGCACCGTTGCCAATGATTTATCAGAGCGGTTATCTTACCATTAAGGACTGGAATATGGATACCGATTCCTATCTCCTGGATTTCCCTAATGATGAAGTGAGGAGCGGTTTCCTGACGCTGGTAGCTTCCAGTTATCTGAAGCCATCGAAGTCAACGGATGCCTGGGTTATTCAGGTAGTAGATGTGATGTCGAAGGGAGATTGCCATCAGTTGGAGAATCTGATGACTTCCTTCTTTGCCAGCATTCCTTATAGCCAGCGTCGTAAGGACGATGAGCGCGAGAAGGAACGTTATTTTCAATACACCTTCTATCTCGTATTGCAAATGATCAGCTGTTTCACGGTCTTCATCGAAAAGCAACAAAGCGAAGGTAGGGTAGATTGTGTGGTTGAGACCCAAAACTATATCTACATCTTCGAATTCAAGCGTGATGGTTCGGCTGAAGAAGCCCTGAAGCAGATAGAGGATATGGGCTATGCCAGGGAATATGCAGCAGATGGCAGAAAGATTTATCAGATAGGTTGCAACTTCTCGTCGAAGACGGGAACCATTGATGGGTGGAAGGTAAAGTAGATAATTTGCAAGAATTACCCGAAAATCAAGTCATATAGCTTTATTTTCGGGATATTCCTTTGCTTGTATCATTATTTTTTGTATCTTTGCCCCCCAAAAAGGTGTTTTTAAACAATAGTGTCATGGAGCAGAATCAGTTAAAAGAAGTACCATATGGCGTATCGGATTTCGATGTAGTAAGAAGAGACAATCTATACTATGTCGATAAGACCATGTATTTGCCAAAATTGGAAAGTCAGGCTCGCAACCTCTTTTTCATTCGCCCTCGCCGTTTTGGTAAGAGCTTGTTCATCAGTATGCTTCGTGCTTACTATGATGTGAGACACAAGGATGAATTCCAGGAAAAGTTTGGTGGCTTATGGATAAGTCAGCATCCTACTTCCTTGCAGGGAAAGTTTCAGGTGATGTATCTTGATTTCTCGCAGGTAGGAGGAAACATTGAAAAACTGGAAGAGCGATTCAATTTCTATCTGGGAGTTGAAATGGATGGTTTTGTGCGTGATTATCATGAATACTATCAGGAGGAAACCATCAGGAAGGTTCGGGAAACTGAAGATGCAGCAGGAAAGTTTTCCATTATCATCAATGAAGCTAAGTCAAAGTCATATCCTCTCTATCTTATTATAGATGAGTATGATAACTTTACGAATACCGTGCTTAACGAGCATGGAGAGGATGTATATAGGGCTATCACGCACGCTGCAGGATTCTATCGAGACATCTTTAAGAAGTTTAAAGGTTCTTTTGATCGTATATTCATTACGGGTGTCAGTCCTGTTACATTGGATGATGTAACCAGTGGCTTCAATATCGGCTGGCATATTTCTACCAATGAGGAATTCAATCAGATGTTGGGTTTCTCTACGGAGGATGTGCGAGAGATGTTCACCTATTATAAGGAAAAAGGGATGATGCGTCCTGATAGCAACATCGAGGAAATCATTGAAGAAATGAAGCCTTGGTATGATAACTATTGTTTCTCCAGGGGAGCCTTGGAAACTCAGAGTAGGATGTTCAACTGCGATATGGTGCTCTATTTCCTTCGCAATTTCATGAATCGGGGAGAAGGTCCCAAGGAAATGATAGATCCGAATACTAAGACGGATTACAACAAGATGCGCAAGTTGATTCAGCTTGACAGACTGGATGGTGACCGCAAGGGTATTATTCGGAAGATAGCAGAGACAGGACAGATTATCACTCGATTGGAAGAGACATTTCCTGCCAGAATGATAACCAATCCTCAGATATTCCCGAGTTTGCTATTCTATTATGGCATGCTTACCATCAAGGGCACCTTTGGCAGCCAGCTGGTTTTGGGGATTCCTAATAATAATGTTCGCAAGCAATATTATGGCTATTTGCTGGAAGAGTATCAGGATGATAGGTATGTTAATCTGTCTGACTTGGAATATAAGTTTACGTTGATGGCTTTCGAAGGAAAGTGGAAGGATACTTTGGAATATATGGCTTCGGCATACGCAGCCGTTTCATCCGTTCGGGATTCCATAGAGGGCGAGCGTAATCTGCAGGGCTTCTTCATGGCGTATCTGAGCCTTAATAGCTATTATTATACGGCTCCCGAGTTGGAATTGAATCATGGTTATTGTGATTTCTTCCTCTTGCCGGATTTGACGCATTATCCAACGAAGCATAGTTATATTTTGGAATTGAAATTAATTCCAAAGAAAGAAAAGGGAATGTCAGGAAAGGTGCATGAGGAGTTAATAGCCAAGCAATGGCAGGAAGCAGAACTTCAGATCAAGAAATATGCTGAAGCTCCGAGAGTTGAGGCTTTGCGACAGGAAACCCAGTTGCATAGAATCATTATGCAGTTTGATGGTTGGAAGTTGCATAGAATAGAAGAGGTGTAGATTGGGAAAGAATGAGCTGAGGCGTTATAAAGAATAAGTTTTCTTTACATTAGCTTGCCTGAGATTCTCGTATTTTCAGACGCTTATTGTTTCTTTGAGAATATCGTAAAAATGAAGAGGAATAAGAACTTGTTGATAATCAGGTGCTTGTGATTTCTTGACAAGGTGATGCCGTTGAGGAAAATCTATAGTTGTACGACTATAACCCCTATAGTTGTACAACCATAACTCTACAGTTGTACAACCATAGCATGTATAGTCGTACAACTGTAACTTTATAGTCGTACAACTATAGGTCTTGTTCTTAATATAGAGCAGAAAACAAGGAATCCCAGCCTCTCAATCCTCTTGTTTTTATCGCTAGATTCCCAACTTGTAGGTATATGAATTTAGGTTATAAATATTGACGGGAGGTATTTTTGCAATTGTAATTTGAACTAAAAAAAGGAGGAATAAGGCCTTATGGAAAATGGGGAAGATGTTCCTGCATGGCTGAAGAATGGAGATTATGAGTTTGAGTATAATATTATAAGATCAGTTGTGTGTCTGGTTTTTGCAAAGAGGGGGTGTCATAAGTTAATGATTCACTCTTTTTTGTTTGTTGGAATGTTACTGATATGTTGTTGGAAAACATAATATAAATTGTTAGAAAAGATAGTATATGTTTTTGAGTTAGTTAGTATCTCCGGTCGCACAACAGCTGTTGTGCGCTTGCATAGCAGCTGATATGCGCTTGCACAACAGGTGATGTGCATGCGTAGGTCAACTGTTATGCGCCAACTGTAATTTAGACTTATGACGCCTCCTCTTTGTCATTTGGTACATACAGAATGGCATTTCATACAAGTTAGGTTTAGATATTTGGCTGATAGAAATAATCTTCTTACTTTTGCGCTCGTAATCGGGAAGCGATAGAAAAGAAAAAATCGTGGAACGAGGAACATGAAGTATAACCCTTTAATATATAATTATGAAGAAGGTAATGTTGATTTCAGCCATGATGCTAAGTGTAATGAGTGTAAATGCTCAGTTTGTAGAGTATAAGCCAGTATATACAAATCCACCTGCCCAGCAATATTCTGTGCCATCATTTGGCTTGGAGATGCCGCAGATGCCTCAGCCTACGGAGGAATATACTGATGTTGGTGCTTATTATATTAAGAACAATCAAGTTGTGAGAGTCAAGATTCGTGTGAGAGAAACGTATAGTGGTGGACGCAGATCATTGACAGTTGTTGGTTATTATGGTGGTCCTTTGGATAGTTTGTTGAGAACACATGCACTCGTTAGCAAGGTGGTTAGAAACCTAGACGGAGAGGTTGTAGCCAATAATTTTGAGTGGAAGGCGAACACGGCGCCTTTCGGTAAAGTGTACTTTAATTTGTAAAGCCGTTTAAGGATATAGGCATTGAGGTTGTCATGGATTGGAAATGTGGAAGCATTATCTTTTTCAGCAGTGGCAAACTTCAATGCCTTTTTGGTGGAAATTTCATAAAAGTAAGCCTGTTGGAAGAAATAATAGAGGAAAAGTTTGGCGGTATCAAAAAGATTTCTTACTTTTGCAATAGAGTTATGAGTGAACGGAAAAGAACGGGCACGATGAAGGCTCTAGTGAATGAGCGTATTGAACGTTATCTTGCGATAGAAATGTGGAAGTTTCAAAGTCTGCTAACGATAAATAGGCAATGATGCTCACGTCTAAGGATTATTGTATCTTTTTCTCTATGGAAGAAGATGTTGATATACTCTATGGCGTGGGCTATTGCATTATTACTTGCTGACGGGTCCTTCCACAACCTCTATCCGGTAATAAGCAATAGTCCCACGCTTTTTCATTGAAAACTTAATGACCGATAGCTACTTCTGGGAACAAGTCAGCGATGTAAATGGTAAATATGGATAGTCAATTTATCGTATTCAATACAAAGACGGAACTCTTAAGATTGGATGTTTCCAAAATTGTTTATTTCGAAGGAGATGGCAATTATACACAGATTGTTACTATTAACAAGCTGAAGGCTGTTGTTTGTCTGAATTTGACTCAGATGGAGAAGTATTTGGCCGAGCATCTTGTAGATTGCAAGAGTATTTTTATGCGAGTGGGTAAGCGCTTTATCATCAACACTGGCTATATCTATCAGGTCAATACGCAAAAGCAACAGTTGATATTATCCGATTATGAGCATTTTGCTTTTGCTTTAGGTATTTCTAAGGAAGCCTTGAAGCAAATGAAGGATTTACTCATAACTAAAAAATAAACTAGTCAAGCAAAGAATTTTATGGAATTAATCATTGGACGTGATGCTAGTACATCTCAATTGAGAATAACGATGGGGCAGCAATCCAAGACTTTTGGGGTTGCTGGAAGTGTTCCTATGACTGTGAGCCGTCAACACTGTAGTTTGACCATTAATCCTGATGGTTCTTATAGAATTACGAATCTAAAATCTCAGAATGTTACTTTTGTCAATGGAGTGGAAATAATGGCAAAGACTATCATGGAAAAGGATAAAATAGAACTTGGTCCAAGCAAATTTTTGGTTAGTTGGGATTGGATAAAGAGTTTTGTTCCTCAAATGGTAGATTTTCGTCCATTGCAGCGTGTTTGGGAAGAATATGATGAGCATAAACTTGATCAGCAAATTGCTGACCGCAAGTTTAATTCTCTTCGTGGCATCACTGGTTTGATTACCATGGGAGCCATCGCTTTGAGCATCATTTTCCCAGAATTTAGAGAGACTCCTCTTTATATAGGTTTGTATCTCTTAGGTATTTTGATTTCTGTAGGCTTTACTGTAAAAGCATATAAGGATTCTTCTAAGGGACCGTTAAGGCAGAAGCAGTTGACTGAAGAGTTTCAGCAGCATTATGTTTGTCCTCATTGTCATCACTTCCTGGGCTTTCAGTCTTATGAAGTTTTAATGCAGAATGAGGCTTGTCCTTATTGCAAGGCTAAAATTAAAAAGTGATTTTGTACAATAGAAGATAAGTTTTGTGTAATGAGCACAGAATTAACACCTATCTATTTATTATTTCACTATATTTGCATCAGTTATAATTTAAAAAAGTATGATTATGGCACAGAATGAAGAAACATTGTATTTCGATAATACACATCCTGAAGTAAGACAGGAAAGTAAAGATAAAACTCAGAACGCTGCTGATAAGGCAACTTGGAAGAAAGTAGCGGTAAGTGGAGCTGCTGGTATCTTGTTAGGTGCAAGTGCTATGTATGCCACAGATGCCTTTGCAGCAAATACAGAAGAAACTCCCGATACAAAACCGGAAGGGGAGAATCCATCGCAAGATGCTGTTGCAGCTAATGATAATGCCTCTATCAAGGTAGCTGAGAATCATGATGAGCAGAGCTTTAAGGAGGCTTTTGATGCCGCTAGAGCCGAAGTTGGTCCTGGTGGCGCTTTCCATTGGCATGGCAATATCTATAGTACTTATACCGAGGACGAGTGGAACAACATGACAGATACAGAAAAGAACGACTATGCTGAGGCTGTAAAGCCAGAAGTACGTGCTGAAGAAATGAATGCAGCCCCTCATCAAGCGGAAGATGTTGCTATGGTATCTCATTCATCTCATGCAGACCAGGATGTATCTGTTGCTCACAATGATGCAAATTTGCATCAGGCAAGTGATGTGCAGGTGGCTGATGACCAAAATACAGATGTTCATTTGGTTAATGCGGGTGAAGTTCAGCTTGCTGATGGCTCCATGGCTACAGTGGGTGTCTTCGACGTGGATGGTCAGGAAGTGAGTGTGGTAGATTTTGATCAGGATGGAAATCCTGATGTTGCTATTTGTGATGCCAATGGCAATGGAAGTATTGACGTTGGTGAAGCAGTTGATTTGCATACAGGACAAGTGATAACTCCAAGTGGTAGTGATTTCGCTGATACCGGAGTTGATGATTCTGCTGATCCAAATCTCCAAACAGCATCCTTAGAGAATCCTGATGTTGCTCCTGATATGCCAGACTATATGTCTGATGCTGATATTCAGATGGCATAAACATTGATTAAAATAGATGGTAGCAATGGAAATTAAAAGAATCAAATGTCCGAGTTGCGGTGTATTGCTTGACGTGAGAAATTCTCAAAACGAAGCGGTTAAGGTGATTACTTGTCCTCAATGTAAAACTCAGCTGAGAGTGATGTTCTCACAGCAACATGCTGCAACTCCGCAATCTTTTGGGGAAACAGAATATGTTGGTAACAGCAATGGTGAGACTCAGTATGTGAATCGAGATAATGGAGAAACTCGTTACGTGGGGCATTCCTCTTCTCCTTCTCAATCTGATGAAACAATCCTTGCAGGCAAGAAAGAAGAGGTTACTCCTGGTTATTTGCTCTATGGTGGTCAGAAGTATCCGTTAGGGTTCGGTAGTAATGTAATAGGCCGCAAGGCTACTACTTCGCAGGCAACTGTACAGATTGCTACTGATGATAGATATATGAGTCGTCAGCATCTTGCCATCCAGGTAATTAAGGCTTCTACGGACAAGGTTAGGGTTGTGGTGTCTAACTATCACAATAAAAATGCCAGTTATGTGAATGGACAATTATTGAACGAGGGTGACCAGCTCGTCTTGTCAGAAGGCAGTATCATCAAGATGGGTAACACAACCGTTGTTTATCATCAAAAATAGAGCAAACAATGAGAATCAATATATATCAGCCTTTAGCTATTCATGAGCTGGGTAAGAGAGCGAATCAGGAAGATAGCATCTATCCAATAGAGGGCAAAGCAACGGAGAATGACCGTTTGTTTTTGCTCTGTGATGGTATGGGTGGACATAAGCATGGAGAGGTGGCAAGCCAAAGTATTTGCAAAAGTCTTTCTTCGTTTTTGTTGCAGCATGCAGTTGCTTCTGAAGGCTTGGAAGATAAGTTGCTATCTGATGCTTTGGCGTATGCCTACGAAGAACTGGATAAACTGGCTATTGCTGGAGATACCCGTCAGATGGGAACAACTTTAATTTTGCTGTATTTTCACAGTAATGGATGTACGGCAGCCCACATTGGTGATAGTAGAATATACCATCTCCGTCCATCTTCGCATACCATATTATATAAGAGTCGTGATCATTCCCTGGTGTATGATCTTTATCAGGCAGGTGAGTTGACCTATGAGGAGATGAAGACATTTCCACAGAAAAATGTCATCACCCGTGCGATGATTGCTGGAGATAGAAATCATCCAAGACCTGATGTTATCCATATTTCTGATATTCAACCGGGTGATTACTTCTATATTTGTTCTGATGGCATGTTGGAACAGATGGAGGATGAGGAACTGTTGGATGTCTTCTCCGCGAATGTTAGTGATGAAGAAAAACGACAGATGCTGATTTCTGAAACCTCAGATAATAAAGATAATCATTCAGCTTATATTGTACATATCAAAGAGGTGAGTCATGACGAGGCTGATGTGAGCCTTGTGAATGAAGAGCCTACGGCTAAATGCAATGCTTTGAATATCAAACCTGATTTGGAAGAGGTGACTGCTTCTCCTGATGTTGAAATCGTTAAGCCTGCTGGTACACCACCGCCTGTTCCTGATAGTGTGATTGTTGCGATGGAGAATAAGCAGAAAAGAAAGAAATCTCTCTTCATGGTCTTTGTTGCCTTAGTGGTATTGGCTGCTGTTGGCATGGCTGGTTATGGCTACTATAGCAAGCATAAAGCAGAGGCAGCTTTGCAGGATTCTATAGTGACCGTGAAAGAGCTTAATAGCCAGCAAAAGATAGAGACTGATACAACAAAGCAAGATTCTATAAAACAAGATACTGCCAAAAATGAACGAAATAAATAATCAAAATATGCTCCAGGTAGGAACCATCCTACACGGAACTTACAAAATTGAAAGCTACTTAGCATCAGGTGGCTTCGGCAACACCTATTTAGCAAAGAACATCGAGTTTGATGAGACTTATGCCATCAAAGAGTTCTTTGTAAAGGGCGTGTGCCAGCGTGATGGTAATAGCACTACCATTAGTGTAAGCAATGCCGAGAATACCAATAGTTTTGAGCAGCAGCGAGAGAAGTTCAAGAAAGAAGCTCGTCGTCTCCGTAGTCTCAGTAATCCTCATATTGTCAAGGTCTATGACCTTTTCGAGGAGAATGGTACTGCATATTATGTGATGGATTATGTAGATGGAGAAAATCTGTCTGCACGTTTGAAGCGTACCAATGCACCTTTGGCAGAGTCTGAGGTTCGCAATTACGTGAATCAGATATTGGATGGACTTGAGGCAATCCATAACGAAGGTATGTTCCATCTTGACATCAAGCCAGCCAATATTATGGTGGATAGTCATAATGTAGTCAAATTGATAGACTTTGGTGCAAGTAAGCAGCAGAGTACGGTAGGTGGTGCTACAATGAGTACAGGTATCAGTTATACGAATGGCTATGCTCCTAGTGAACAAATGGCGCAGAGCTATGATAAGTTCGGACCATGGACAGACTTCTATGCCCTTGGTGCTACTATGTATAAGTTGCTTACCAATCAAGACCCTCCATCAGTTTCTGACCTTTCAGAAGACGAGACAGAGGACAAGCATCTTGCCCTCCCTATGCCTAATGTCTCTGAGGAAATGAAGAAATTGGTGGTTTGGATGATGCAAGAGAATAGATTGAAGAGACCGAAGAATGTTGGGGAGATAAGATGTATCTTGCAGCAGTCTTCTGTTGCTATTTCTAACAATGAAGAGACAAAAGTGTTTAGTCCACATCAATCTTATGCTAATCCTGTTAGTGATGATGAGGAGACGCAGTTGATAGAGAGTACTGTGTCACAATCTGCTAAAGGTATATTAAAGTTTCAAGAAATAGTATCTGAAGTCTCTTTTTGTGAGATAATTACACATGTGTTGATTTTTACAGCTTTAATAGGATTGTTTTATAGATGTTTCTTTGAAAATAAAAAGATGATAAATGGGGAAGAAGATTTATACTTAAGCATTATAATGTCAGTAATATTGTCTATCTTTATATTTGCGCCATTTATTCTTCCTAATCCATTCCAAGAAACAGACCGTGGTGGCATTCATATGTTATTTGTCAAAAAACGGTTAGATTCTTATTGTAAAAATAATCCGCAAAATCCATATTTGAAATATATGCCAAGAATAAGTAATCAAATGATAGTACTTTCTTGGGTAAGTCGTATATTAATAGTGTTAATCTTAATTTTGGTTGTGAAGTTTAATTGTTTTGAAACGGTTGAAAAAATTCTAAAATGATGTAAGGGCAACCAAAGCTTGGAGTTAAAAAGTAGTTATATGGATGTTTGTAGAATAATAAAGGCTGATATTTCAGTGAAAGTTGGTGAGATAATTACCACATCAAACTTTGAGAGTAAATATTCAGAAGGACGAGCAAAAGCGGAATCTTTATTAGAGGATATTAGGAAACGTGAGTGTCTAGAGATGCTTGGTAGGAAAAACTCATTGTTTGTTTTTCCAAATGATGATAAATTGGAAGAGCGCATATTTCATTGGGCTAGTACTTATGCTCCTAATCCAACATCTTCCTGTCAAGTATATCTGTTGGATTTAGAGGTTGATAAGGTGGAATGGCATGATTCTAGATATTTTGAAAATTTATATTTCTTACTAAACGGAAAGAAATATGGAATGAGTGATAGAACCTCAGCAGCCGAATTGTTGTGTTCTGATTATTGGCGCGGAATGAGTGATATTTCAGAAATAGCAACAGAAGGATTGATAGAAAAAGGGGGCGTTTCCAAAATAACTTCATATATTGTAACGCATAATAAAATTGAAAAAATAGGAGATTAAGTAATGTCAGCTATATACAATAAATATCAAATAAAGAATATTGTTAATTCTTGGTGGGCAGAAGTTGTTCCGACCGGCTTCTCTTCATTATTCTCATCCAAGTCAAAATATGAATTTCATATCAATGGAAGAGTTACAACCATTGAAGAGAGCTTAAACGATGAGTTGCTTCTTTATAAGGGAATTACTAATTTGTTAAATTGCTCTAAGTATGTTGAAGTTTGTAAAGTAGATTTGAATTACATATACTCTGCAGAATTTCAAGCATATATAGATGCTGTAAATAGAATGTCCTTGACAGAATGTAGCTATATTTCTTTTACTTTGATGGGAGGATATGATAAGAAAAAGTATTTCTATAAAGATAACTACTATTATATAAAACAGGTTTGGTGTTATGGTACTACCACTGATTTGACAATCTATAATTGGGGGGGGTAGAAAAGCGAATTGTGCCTCGTGATCCATATTTGTTCAGAAGAGCTTTCCTTATGTTTTTAAGAATGTATTTTCTTTATACTTTATGTAATGAAGGTTCTATGTGCAAAGGATGTTTGAAGGTTTCAAGTATTCGTCAGATAGTAGATTTTTGTTTAGAAAATAATATGATAAAATTGGTATAGTTAGATTAAAATAATCGTGAAATATGAATAATCCGAGTGAGAAATTGAGAAATATGCGTTTGGATTTATCTCCCTATCTGTTTCATTTTACAGATAGTATAGATACTTTGTGGGTAATTTTAGGAGAACTGTGTTTGAAATCTCCTAAACATAACTATGTATGTTTTACAGAAACCCCATTATGTATGATGGTGCCAATGTTGGATTACATGGCGAAAACCAAAAAGCCAATGTTGGGAAAGTTTGGTATAGGTTTTAAACGTGATATGCTGATTGAGGATTATGGTGCTCGTCCAGTTATATATTGTGATTTTTTCGACAAGTTTGATATAGGGGAAGACAGTCATTGGTTATATGAAGAATTGGATATACAAAATCATGATTTCCAATGGCTTCGTGAATGGAGAATTAAAGGTAGCTTTGACTTTTCTAAAGTAGATAGGAATAATATCGTTATTGTTGTTGAAAACAAAAATGACATAGAGACGTGTGGGTATTATGTTGACAACATTGTGCCTCACTATGATAATGGAGAATTTTATGATGCTGATTTTGACATTAAGCGTCTTTATCGTTGTGTTGCCTTGGACGAATTGAAGAAAGAAATTAAAGATAATATATTAGGTGATTATGAACTAAAGGCTATTATAGAAAAGCAAAAAATAGATGAAATTGTAGAATTGTGATAGAATGGTGGATATGAATACAGTAGATAAAGCAAAAAAATACGCTGAGGGTAAAGTAACCGAAGCGTTAAGCCAAGTTGTAGCTGATGCTTATATGGCAGGTTACAACGTTGGTTATCAAGATGGTATCGATAAGATAGCTAAGGATTCTGTACTGGAAGAGACAGAGTTTGTTGACTTAGGACTTCCGAGTGGAACATTATGGGCTTCGGATTATGTAAAAGATGGGGATGAGGTGCTGTTCTTACCATATCCTGAAGCTCTGAAATATGATATTCCGACAGAAGAGCAAGTTGATGAACTTCGAGAGTGTTGTGAAATCAGTATAAAGTACGATGAAGATGATAACTATGTTCATATAGTACTTGGTCCTAATGGAAATTCAATTGTATTTAAAGGACATGGTTATAAAACTTTTGCTGAGTTGAAAGATACTAAGACGGCATATTTTTGGCAAGTATATAATAGCGACAAACCAAAAGCTGTTTTTGTTCCATACCCAAGTGCTCCCTATATAAATGCGGTATATCTGTTTCCTGGTTATAAGATACCAATATGGACAGTTAAAAATAAGAAGTTATGAAACAACTACACAATAACGCCATTCTCTTCAATGGCAAATACAGACTAGAAAAGAACCTAGGTCAAGGTGGTTTCGGTATTACCTATAAGGCAATAATGAAAGAAACAGTTTCTGGATCTTTGGGTAATATGGAGGTCGATGTACCTGTGGCAATCAAGGAGTTCTTTATGAAGGACACTTGTGAGCGAGAGGAAGGGACGGGGAAGATAACCGTTCCTTCTCAGGGAAGTCGTGCCGTAGTAGAGTTATATCGCAAGAAGTTTGTTAAGGAAGCAAAGAACCTTGCACAGATGAATCATCCTCATATCGTTAAAGTTGTAGATGTGTTTGAGGAAAATGATACGGTTTATTATGTAATGCAATATTTGAGTGGTGGCTCATTGACTGATTATGTGAAGCAGCATGGTGCTTTGGATGAGACAATAGCCATTAAGTATATCCAACAAATAGGTTCGGCATTGGAATATATGCACCAAAGGCATATTTGTCATTATGATGTAAAGCCAAGTAACATCCTGCTTGATGATAAAGGTGGTGCTATGCTTATTGACTTTGGAATCTCAAAAGGCTATACAGAAGAAGGGCATCAGACTAGTTCTACTCCCGTAGGAATTAGTGCTGGCTATGCTCCTTTGGAACAGTACCAACAGAGTTTGCAGGATTTCTCTCCTGCAACAGATGTTTATGGTCTTGCTGCAACTTTGTTCTATTTGCTTACTGGTAAGAATCCTCCTGAAGCTAGTATTGTCTTGAATGAAGGAATAGGAGATAAGCCTATTGGTATTTCTGATACTGTTTGGCACGCTATAGAGCAAGGTATGAATCCTCGAAAGAAGGATAGAGTGCAGACTGTATCTGAATTTTTGAAGTTGATGAATAGTACGATGCCTACTATCGCCTCAGAAGTATTGACTAATCAAGAGAAAACACAAGTCTTGCCTCAAAAGCTTTCTAGCAATCTTGTTGATACTCATGAACAGACGATAGTTGTCCCAAAGAAGGAAGAAAATGTGGAATATGTCGATGAAGACGACAATCTATCAAATTCTAGAAGGATCTTTCTGGCGATACTGGCTGTTCTCGTAATTGGTTGTGTTTATGCTTTTATGAAATGTCAAGGTAATAATGAGGCAATAGAAAAGACTGTACCAAATATTGAAACAACTGTACAAGAAAGTGTTCAAAAGCAAGGTGCTGAACAAGATGTAAATGACAAACAGCTGAGCTATAATACATCCCAAGAATCGCAGGAAAAAGTATATGATGTCGTTGAAGAGATGCCTTCATTTCCTGGAGGACAAAGCGCCTTGATGCAGTATCTTGGCAATAATATTCAATATCCGATTGAAGCACAGGAAAATGGTGTTCAAGGTAGGGTGATTATCAGCTTTGTGGTTGAAAATGATGGAGGCATTTCTCATGTGAAAGTTGCTATATCTGCAGATCCAGCTCTAGACAGAGAAGCTATGCGTGTAGTAGAATCTATGCCTAAGTGGATTCCGGGTAAGCAAAATGGAGAGTGCGTGCGAGTAAGATATAGTGTACCTGTAGTTTTTAGATTAGAATAGAAAAAATGAAAAGTTAGGAAATAATGCTTTGCTGTTAAATGGCAAATATAAAATTGAGCGAGTGCTCGGTCAAGGTGGTTTCGGAATTACCTATTTGGCTAAGCAGAAGGTTTCTGTAGCAGGTTCCTTGGGTACGATTGATGCAGAAATCGAAGTGACAATTAAGGAATTCTTTATGAAGGAACTCTGTAATCGTGATGAAGCATCATCTATGGTGACAGTTCCTTCTACAGGAAGTGCAGAATTGGTGGAGAAATTTCGCCAGAAGTTTATCAAGGAAGCGAAGAATATCTCTAAGTTGACTCACCCTCATATTATAAAGGTGTTGGATGTGTTTGAGGAGAATGGTACCGCTTACTATGTCATGGAGTACATCGATGGTGGCTCATTGTCGGATTTGATAGAGAAGAAAGGTTCTTTATCGGAAGATGAGACCTTGAAATATATGAGACAGATAGCGTCTGCCTTGCAGTATATCCATGCTCATAACATGAATCACTTAGACGTGAAACCAGGTAATGTGTTATTGCGAAAGAATGGTGATGTGGTCTTGATTGACTTTGGTATGTCTAAGAATTATGATGTTGCGGGTGAACAGACCACGAGTAGTCCTGTTGGAGTGAGCGTAGGCTATGCACCTATTGAACAATCTCGTGTGGGAGGATTGGGAATGTTCTCTCCGGAAACAGACATATATTCTTTGGGAGCTACTATGTTCAAGATGTTGACTGGTCAAACACCTCCTGAGGCAACTGCAGTCTTTGATGAAGGTTTGCCGGAATTGCCGATGGGCATAAGTGAGCAGACGAAGCGAGTTATTGAAAAGGCAATGCAACCAAGAAGAAAGGAACGATATCATACGATAGTGGATTTCTTGGATGCACTGGGTACGGAGAATGCTCAAGTTGTTCATGTAAAAAATGAGAAGGTTCAACCTGAAGAGACTCTATATATGTCAACTGCAATTAAAGAAGATTCTGAGCCACAAGATGTTAAACGTGTGCAAGAAAAGGTGTCATCCAAATCGCTAGATGTTCCAAAACCCAAATTCTTGAAAGAAGAAGATAAAGAGGCTACGATGTATATTACCGATTACATGGTTCAAGAAAGTAATATCGATACTTCTGATGTTGTTGATCTCGGACTTAGTGTAAAATGGTGTGGTTGTAATCTGGGAGCTACGAAGCCAGAGGAATACGGCTCATATTATAGATGGGGTAATGGTATGAATGGATATACTCTTGATGGAGGCTCAAGTATCGTAGAAATATTAGGTACCCAATATGATGCAGCCTATAATCTTTCGGGTGGTAAATTAAGAACACCTACTCGAAAAGAATTTAAAGAGTTGATTGATCGCTGTCGATGGAGTTGGACTACTTATAATGGTGCGACTGGTTGCAAGATTACGGGTCCTTCTGGTAAGAGTATTTTTCTGCCTAGTGCGGGAAGAAAGAATGACTATGGCATCTATCGAAAAGATACATTTGGATATTATTGGAGTTCTAGCAGAGCTCATCACGTGAATGCCTATTATCTTTATTTTAATGAAGATGATTCTGATTTGACGTATGAGCCAATTCTGACTCTGCGTTCAATAAGACCTGTTTGTGATTAGCAAGAATAGCGGGCAGAATAGTTATTTATCATTCTGCTCGCTAATAATAATGAGTTTGTTATGAAACGAATTTTATCCATAATAGCCATGTCTTTGTTTGGCATTTCGTTTTTGCAGGCAAGAACCTATATCGTGTGTGTTGGTATTGCTGATTATCCAGGTCGTCAAAACGACCTTCGGGTAAGTGCGAATGATGCCAAGACCATATCGGGTATTTTTACCAAGAATGGTAATGCTACGGTTGATTGTTTTGTCAATTCAGACGTTACTATCAAAAAGGTATGTACTGCAATGCGTAACACATTTGCCAAGGCTTCGCCATCAGATGCTATTATCCTATACTTTAGTGGTCATGGTGTGCCTGGTGGATTGGTGTGTTACGATGGATTTTTGTATTACTCTTCTGTCTTGAGCATTATGAGACAGAGTAAAGCTCAGCAGAAAATGATTTTCGTGGATGCTTGCTTTGCAGGGAAAATGAGAAATACGAATAAGAGGAATACTAACTATTCCAAAGAGAATGTGATGTTCTTCCTCTCTTCTCGTTCAACGGAGAAATCCTTAGAAACTCCAAGACAGACAGGTTTCAAGAATAGTCTGTTTACTGTGTTCTTGGAACGTGGCTTGCGAGGTGGTGCTGATACAAACAAGGATAGAGTTATCACGGCTAAGGAAATTTATAACTTCGTACATCAGGGAGTAGTAGAAGCATCAGGGAATCGTCAACATCCAGTAATGTGGGGTAAGTTTGATGGGAATATGGCGGTGATGAAGTGGTAAAAGATAAAATACTCGTATCTTTACCATTCGAATTCGTTTTTGAAATCAGCCATCATTTCTAGAAAGTCAACGGCGTAGCCTGTTCTTGCATATTCTTCTTCACGAGCTAAGATATGATTCACCAACTCGTCATTATTGCATGATGTCATAAAAGGATATTCTTCGAATTCGTTATGAGCCTCTGTTGCATAATCGTGACGATAGGCAACCATTGGTTCTTGAACGGTACTGCTATCCTCGAAAAAGCGTTGGGCTTTATCGTTTAGTCGTTCTTTTGAGTTTGACATTATTTTAGTCATATAATAATCCTCCTTAATTTTTGATACTCTAATTTGTTGCAAAATTACGATTAATATTTGAAAGTACCAAAGTTTTTCTTTCTTTTCTTATGAATAATCCTAAAGAACTTGAGTTTCATGCTTCCAGACCCCCATTTCATAAAATTATCCCCTTACTTTCTATGCCGTTTCGGATAAATACACTATCTTTGTCCCCTGAAAACAACTAAAAAATAAAATGTAATGAAGAAAGAATTGAAATATACTTTGGTTTCCTTAGGCAGCCTGGTCGTTTTGGCTGGTGTTGGCCTGG
>ERZ791632.12-NODE-12-length-88269-cov-5.26242_pt1 | contig 88269 bp, 72 predicted proteins | sample MGYA00510263_ERZ791632 | MGnify/ENA primary metagenome ERZ791632 (study PRJEB30046, sample SAMN00715181) | human gut metagenome | study: EMG produced TPA metagenomics assembly of the A metagenome-wide association study of gut microbiota in type 2... | reverse complement strand
CGATGCGAGACGCGTCGCCCCCATTAGTGCTTGCGTTTTTTTGCAGCGCGTTTCAGGCAACTTAAAATGCAACAAAAACGCTCGCGCCTTTGATACCGATTTTGAACACCCTGTCTGAAAGGGCAAAAGCATTATAACGTGCTTTGGACTTTTACTGGACTCCAAGACATCTCAAAAAAAAGGCTGTATGCAATTTGTAATGCATACAGCCTTAATTTATTCTACAAAGTTAAGCGCTAACTTAGTTGGGGAATTCTGGAGTTGTACCGAAATTCTTGTAACCCGAATTGTAAAGGTCGGGAGAGTTTGAAATGTCCTCTACCATGCCTTCGGGCATAGCCTTAAGCGTTCCGTCAGCAACAAGTGCGTCCATATCATTCTTGAATTCTTCGTACATTTCAGGAGTAAATACGCTGAAGTAGTTGCCATAGTCACCAATATAGATAGCAATTGTACGTAAAAAGCCCCAACGTTCAAAATACGGTAAGAGGTTGTAACCAGAAATACGAGATACCTTGCGAATGTAGTTAAGAACGAAAGGCATGGTGTTACCCGCAGGGTTACTGCTCTTTGTAATGTAACCCTTCGTTATCCAACAACTGTTAGGATACTTGGCTGCAAACACCGCATATTTACCATTCTTGTTATTGTTCTGAGCAGAAGCAAGTGCTTCGTACTTGTCAAGACCGTCCTGCTTTTCAACTACCGAACCATTCTCATTATCATTCTGACGAAGTGCTTCATACCAATCTGGTGCAAAGTCAGGTTTGCCGTGCGTAGTGAAGTAATTGTAAAGCATGACGAAAGGACAAAGAACCTCACCTACTCCAACCTCTACATTATGAAGAGCCTTACCAGGAGTCTTTGAATAATCTGCAACGATAGAGTCCTTCATTGTCTCGCAGAAAGCGCGCAAAGCCTCGTTAGGCTGAGCGCTTCTCTTCTCATATGCAAGATGACGCTTTCCGCTGTAACGCGAACCCCTTTGCCCACTTGTAGCTGTTTCAATATCAGTGTAATCAGCATCTACGAAATGTCTGCGAGCAGCTACCCAATTGTTAATCTTTTCTGATGAGTGATAACCCATCTTCATGATATTGTAGTACGAGTTCATGTTGTTAGTAACTTCACCCATACCACCCCAACAGAAGTAAGGGTGCATTTGGTGCTGATGTCCCCACTCGTGAGAAAGCCCCCAAATAGCGTCATCGTCATTGTGAACAAGCGTATTGCAATCGAGCACGCGTGATTCCTGATCATGATGGAACGACACGCCGAAACCACCCTGGAACATATAGTAGGTGTAGTTAGTATAAGCCATCGTACGGTTGTCGGGCAGGCTGTTATACTTGGTAAAGCCGAGCAAATCGTGCTCCCACTGAATGAGCGAGTCAAGCACATTCATATACTGGCGGTAACCAAGCACGCGTTCCTCCTTGGGGTCCTTCGGGTCTTTCTTTGTAGCACGGCAGTAGTCGTGCAAGCCCTTTGATGTCCATACCGAGTGAACCTTCTTGCCGAGCACGTCCATACAAACATTGACGGCCTTGCCCGTGAGTTCATACATTTCCTCATTAGTCTTGTCCGGGCTCAAATAGCCATTGATTTGGCCATCGATAAAGTGTACCTTGATAGCCGGCTGCAATTCAGGGTTGGCATCAGCATAATAGCATACATAAGCCAAGCCGTCATAGTCGTAAGTGTAATCAATGGTGTTAAGACCATTCTTTACATTGTAAGTAAAACTTTGCGGATTACCACCATCAAAGTTGCTACCATCCTTACCAACATACCAAGCGGTAATAGTTATGGGCACAGTCTGTCCGTCGGACAAACCTGACACAGCTACAACCTGCTTACCTTTAGTGATGTTGATACCTGTAACACCCTGGCGTTGGTCATACAATTTACCTGGTGCATTCCAGAGAGCAGACTGAACCGTTGGATTCAACTTAGCAGTGTAAGTCTGCACGCGGCAAGTTTCATCGTATGTGTTATTCAGAATCTTTGTAGCCAATCCACGATAATACTCATTGCTAATCTTTGAGTTAATCATGTCCTGGGTCACACCTTCTTTCAAAGTAGAAAGCGACTGATCCGTAAAGAGAGAAAAGATATCGTCTGACGGTATTTCGGCGGCACCCTCATTTTTGCTCTGAGTGATAGTGAGGGTCTCTTTCAGCTCCTTCTCCTCATTAACAAACGTGACACGGCCAACGCGCTTAAAGTTACTTTCGTTATATGCAACATGAATATAAACCGAGCCATCGGCAGCCTTACGCACCGACAACCAGTCAGCATCAGTTGCCACTGTGTAGTCCACATTGCTTGTTATGTCATAGCAAAGCGTACGTTCAAGATAGCTGATAGACTGGCTATGAGGAGCTACAATGACGGGATAAGCATCGCTTGACAACTTGACCTGTGCCATAGCTGGCTGATAAGCAGTACCAGCGAAAGCCAATGCAGCACAAGCAAAAATTTGTTGTATGTAGTTCATTTAATTGTCAATTTATTTAGTGAATTGTATTAAAGGATTACTTTAGTACCATTTACGAGGTATACACCTGTTACAAGCTGAATGTCCTGAGTACCTTCAACTGTACCCTGCCACATCAACTGACCAGCCGTGTTGTAAACCTTTACGCTCTGAGGACGCGAAGCAGTGAGAGTGAGCACGCCGCTACCCGCCTTAATATCAAGACCATTGGCAACAGTAGTCACATTGTTTATACCAGTGAGCACTTCATCTTCACTGTTAGCCACAACAAAGTGGGTTGTCTGCTGCTTCAAGTCAGGGTAATCAGAATTTGTAAACTCAACGTACACCTCTCTGAAAGGCTTTTTGAATGCCACAAGGCCCTTATAGATAGCTGCAATCTTAATGTACATATCAGACCTGGCTATGTCGCTCACTTCGCCATTTTCGTCAACCGACTTGTAAGTATAGCTTGCTGAGTTATCTTCTACCAACTCCTGAATATTAAGCACATAGGGGAGCTTGAGTGTGTTGTAATCAGAAGCTTTTTCACAAGTGAGCAAATAATAAACCCACTCGCCCTTGTCGTTACGCACGCGCTTCAATTTGCTCGTAATGTCTATATCGCTCTGCTGATTAGCATAAGACAAGTACTTAACTTGTCCTTCCTTCGGCAACGAATTGAACGAAAGTTTGTTATTGTCGCAAGTGTAAGCGTAAAAGTTTGTGCTGGGCAAGTTTACAGTCTTGAGTTGGTTGTTCTCAACGGCCAGATAATCAAGATTGTCTGCATTTTCCACATTCAACTTTGACAATTTGTTGTTCTCGGCAAACACGTCGCGCAATGAAGGCATTGTACCGTTGATTGTCATCGAACTTACCGCACTATTGCCACACATGATGACAGAGATGGCATTTGAAGTAGTAGCCACAGACTTTACAGATGTTTCGGCACACTTCAACACATCGAGGTTGGTGTTGGAGTTGAGGTTAACTCCGGTGTAAGCATTACCACTAATGTTCAAGTGCTGCAAAGTACTGCTCTTGTAAGCAAACGTGCCAGTCAATTCATTGTCTGACAAATTAACGGTTTCGAGCACAGGTGTTGCGGCAAGACTGATTGAAGACAACTTATTGTTTGCACAATTCAAGTCGGTAAGCAGTTTGCAACCACCGAGATCGAGTGTTGTCAATGCATTGTTCTGGCAGTAAAGAGAGCGCAAATTGGGAGCTGCAGACAGGTCGATTGCCGTCAAGCCCAAATTGTCGCAAATAAGAGTTTGTAACTTAGCAGGGCTCGTAATGGTAATGGTTGAGCCTCCCAAGGTGCCAGTGAGAGTCAAACCAGTCGTCCCTGTATTTTCAACAGCAACGGGTGTACCTGTACCCCAATCAACTGTCACACCATCTGCATTGTTTATTTGCAGTGAAACAGTCTCGCCTGCTGTCTTGCTGGTAGTAAGTTTTACCACATCGTCTGCCATGGCAGGCGAAATGGCCAGCATACCTGCTGCCAGCAAAGAAACAAAGAGTTTGTTTTTTTTCATAGAAAGTATAAATGTTTGTAGATGTCTGTTCCATGCACCGCCGTATTTGCTCCCCGTTTAACGAATAAAGAAGCCACAAACGACAGCGCACAATTCGTGTAATGTCAGATTCATCAGCAAAGTTGCAGAAAAGTATTTAAGTACACAAATATTTGCCCTTTCTTTTGAAATATTGCGAGTTAAATATATCGAATTGTGCTCAAAAAACGCACATCGCTACCTAATATTAGTATGACTTATGCAACAAGCACCTTGCAAAACAAAGCGAACTTTCTCACCTTACAAAAATAAGCTACACGTAATATAGACCCATTCAAAGTTGCTTCCCTCGTATTCATGTTTGAAGCCATATTTTTTACGCTAACGAATACAAAACATGAAAAGATTGCACAAACGGCAGAAGTTAATCGGCAAGCAAACTATTAACCAAACAAGCAAGTTGCAGTACCCCCCAACCATAACAATGAGGCCACACACACCACACACAGCACTTTTTGCGCAAACTGTCTACACTCTGCACTTTTGTCTACACTCTCATTGATTTTCAACAACTTACGCAGTGCATATAAGCCCGTTTTTTATATGCACTACCGTTTGCACTCTACACTTTTGTCTGCACTCTCTACACTATCTGCACAGCTTCGTCCGCACAGGTGCAGCACACACCCATACCACTACGACATAACGACATAGGGAGGGCGTAAAAATTGTTGGATGGACAGAAAAACCGCCCTCCCTATGTCCGCCATACGCTCCCCCTATGACGTAAAAATTCACTGCCGCCTGCAACGAGTGCAGACGGCAGTGCATATAAAAATCAGACTTGTCTACACGCATTTAGTCATTGATTATCAATCACTTTTACACACAAAGTGCAGAGTGCAGACAAAACAGTAAAAACATCTACTTAGCTGAACAAACCTACCTTTCGCCCACTGGCACGTAGTCGCGGATATCGGCCACGCAACGATATGCTGGGCGAATAATGCGGCGACCAACAAAGCCGAGTTCCTCATTACGGTGTGCACACCAACCCACTATACGAGCCATTGCAAAAAGCGGGGTATAAATTTCGATGGGCAATCCTATCAAGTCGTATACAAAACCTGAATAGAAATCGACATTAGCACAAAGTTTCTTGGCTGTACCTTTTATGTCGTAAACAGCCTCAACAGCCAATTTCTCAATGCGCTCCATAAACTCAAACTCTTCCATGCGGCCCTTTTCCTCAGCCAGTTTGCGCGCCATCTCTTTGAGCAGGACTGCACGCGGGTCGGAAAGGGTGTACACGGCATGGCCTATGCCATAAATCAAACCGGTACAGTCGTAGGCTTCTTTCTTGACTATTTTGTGCAGATAGCGGCTTATTTCGGCTTCATCGTCCCAATGTCTGATGTTTTGCTTGAGATGCTCTATCATGTGGTGAACCCGAATATTGGCTCCACCATGTTTAGGGCCTTTGAGCGAACCTATACCTGCGGCTATTGATGAGTAAGTGTCGGTACACGTTGAAGATGTGACGCGCACTGTAAATGTAGAGTTGTTACCACCACCATGTTCCGCCTGCAATATCAAGAGCAGGTCGAGCGTACGTGCATCAAGCGGTGTATAATGATTGCCCAACAACATGTACAGGAAGTTCTCTGCCAACGAGAAGCCTTCCCTGGGGTGGCGGATATGCAGCGAACGTCCGAGAGCCTTATGTCGCAACATATTATATGCGTAGGCTATTATAGTGGGGAACTTTGAAATAAGCTCGACACTCTGACGCATGAGATTTTCGCGCGAAATGTCATCAGGATTGGCATCGTAGGTGTACAATTCGAGCACACTACGGGCCAATATATTCATTATGTCATTGCCTTCAAGCTCTACAATGTTCAAAGTAGTTTTTGACATCAATGACATGTTATCTACCAAGAGGTGGCGGAACTGCTCAAGCTCTTCACTGTCAGGCAAACGCCCCGACAAGAGCAGATAGGCTATCTCTTCATATCCAAAACGCTGCTCGCGCAACACAGCGTGCACAAGGTCTGACACCTCATAGCCTCTAAAGTAGAGTTTACCCTCGATTGGGCGCAAACCATCTGCTGTACGCTCGTAACCCACCACATTACCAATATTGGTTAACCCGACAAGCACGCCTGTGCCATCTTCATTACGCAAGCCACGCTTCACGTCGAGTTTACGAAAGAGATCTGCATCAATTTTGACGCACCCTTTCATGTTGTCTGCCAATTTATATATGAGGTATTCTTCTTTTTTATTTATTGTCATAGCCAATTGATTATTTGGTTATTACATCACACAGTGCATCTGCAAATTCCTTTGTGCCGAGAGGTTTGCCATTATCCATAAAGCGTGCCAAATCGGCAGTAGCATAACCATCACCGAAGAGCGTTTCGAGTGCGGCAGTCACCAATTTTGCAGCCTCGGTCCAACCCAAATGCTCAAGCATCATCACGCCCGAAAGTATCAACGAGCAAGGATTGGCCTGATTGGTGCCCGCAAGGTCGGGAGCCGTGCCATGAGTGGCCTCGAACACAGCCCTGCCCTGCTCATAATTAATATTGGCACCCGGCGAAATGCCTATGCCGCCAACCTGTGCGGCCAACATGTCTGATACGTAGTCACCATTCAAATTCATAGTGGCTATCACATCGTAAGCTTCGGGTTTGAGCAGCGCGTTTTGCAAGAAAGCATCACAGATACAGTCGTCCATGCGCACATTGCCGCCAAAGCATTCGTCGTTCACTTCGTAGCCCCAATTTTTGAAACCACCCTCGGTAAACTTCATGATATTGCCCTTATGTACCAATGTGACATGATTGGAGCCTTGGCTCTGTGCATACTGGCAAGCAGCCTTGACAAGACGTTTGGAGCCCTCAATAGATACAGGCTTTACGCCAAAGGCCGATGTCTCGGGGAAACGCATCTTGGTTACGCCCATTTCATCGTGAAGGAATTCGTAAAAATGACGTGCCTCACGCGAACAAGCCTTCCACTCTATGCCAGCATAGATGTCCTCAGTATTTTCGCGGAATACAACCATGTTGACCTTTTCGGGGTGTTTCACCGGCGATTCAATGCCCTTAAACCACCGCACCGGACGCAGACATACATAGAGGTCAAGCCCCTGGCGCATGGCCACATTAAGCGAACGTATGCCGCCACCTACGGGGGTGGTAAGAGGCCCCTTTATGCCTATATGATAGTCGGCAAAATCCTTCAGTGTGTCGTCGGGCAGATAAGTGCCCAACGTATCAAAGGCGTGCTGCCCTGCCTGCACCTCTTTCCAAACAATGCTTCTTTCTGCACCATAAGCCACTTGTACAGCTTTATCTATAACCTGCTGCATGGCCGGAGTTATTTCGGCACCAATACCATCACCCGTTATAAACGGTATGGCCACATGGGCTGGCACTGTGAGCGTACCATCAGATGCAACCTGTATTTTGTTGTCAGTCATTTTGTTCAATTATTAAGTAGGTGTTCAAATTTATTTTATACAATCAGTAGGTGTCATTTTTGAGCACCTACTGATGTGAGACGTAATTCTTATCCTTTTCAAGTTCAGGCACAAACAACGCGAGTTGAGCAAGTAGCGTGAACTGTGTCTTACAGAACCGTTCGATTACGATTGTTCGTGCTGAAAAACATCAGGGGTTATTACGAGGCCGCCAGAGCCGAGCCTGCCTTGAACCATGCTATTTGCAAGTTGTTATAGGTGTGATTTGCCCAAATGGTGTCGGTTTCTCCATTGGCATGATGTATGTCTATTTGCACTTGTTTGCCTACTGCCAACGAGCTGCACTTCACTGTGAACGCATCACCCTCTTTAACCTTTTCATAATCGGCAGGATTGGCAAAAGTCAGTGCCAATACGCCTTGTTTCTTGAGATTTGTTTCGTGTATACGGGCAAAACTCTTTACCAACACGACCTTAACACCAAGATAGCGTGGCTCCATGGCGGCATGCTCACGGCTTGAGCCTTCGCCATAATTATCCTCGGCCACGATTACACTGCCACCTTTTGCGTCGCGGTAATGCGCTGCAGCCTGCCACACTTCACTGTCCTGTCCCGTTGTCAAATCTTTCACACAGCCGGTCTCGCCCGTAAAAGCATTGACTGCGCCAAGCAGCATGTTGCGCGAAATATTCTGCAAATGACCACGGTAGCGCAACCAAGGGCCTGCCATTGATATATGATCGGTAGTGCATTTGCCCTTTACCTTTATCAGCAATGGCAACTGCAGGAAGTCTTCGCCATTCCAAGCAGCAAATGGCTGCAAGCGCTGCAAACGTTCGCTGTCAGGTTTAATTTCAACCTCAACTGACGCATCGGGTTGTATGTTGTATGCGGGTTTAATAGCCTGCACGCACGCTGCATCTGAGGCATAGCCCTTAGCAGGCAAGGCCTCACCTTGCGGCATGCAGCAATTTATCTCTGGCATGAAAGAGGGGTGTTTGGTCAAATCACCCGTAAAGGCATATCCTACGGCCGTTTCGGGCGAGGCCACAAACGCGTATGTATTGGGATTGCCATCGGCACGCTTAGCGAAATTGCGGTTGAAACTGGTAACGATGCTGTTGGGGCGCTCAGGATGCGGATTTTCACGTTTCCATTGGCCGATACAAGGACCGCAGGCGTTTGTCATAATGGTGGCACCGGCCTTGACGAACACATCAAGAATGCCATCACGCTCTGCTGTGGTGCGCACGAGTTCTGAACCCGGACACACTATAAGCTGCGACTTCAAGGCGTGCCCAGCTGCGAGCATGGACTTGACAACCGATGCCGCACGTGCCATATCCTGATACGAAGAATTGGTGCATGAACCAATCAAGCACACATCTACCTGTTGAGGCAAATTTTCATTCTTTACCTTGGCAGCCATTTCCGACACTTGGCAAGCCGCATCGGGGGTAAACGGCCCATTAACGTAAGGTGTCAATTCGTCAAGATTTATAGTAATGCACTGGTCGTAGTACTGTTCGGGATTTGCCTCCACCTCTGCATCTGCACGCAAGTCCATTGCCACTTCATCAGCCAATTCGACCACGTCTGCACGTCCTGTACACTTGAGGTAAGCAGCCATTTGCGCATCATAAGCAAACATTGAAGTAGTTGCGCCAACCTCGGCCCCCATATTGCAAATGGTGGCCTTGCCCGTGGCGGGAATTGTGGCAGCTCCAGGACCAAAGTATTCTATAATGGCATTGGTCGCGCCCTTTGTGGTGAGTTTACCAGCCAGATATAAGATAACATCCTTTGGCGATGTCCAACCAGAGAGTTTGCCTGTCAACTTTACACCTATCAGTCGAGGGACTTTCAACTCCCATGGCGTGCCTACCATCACATCTACAGCATCAGCACCGCCCACTCCTATGGCCGCCATGCCAAGTCCACCGGCATTGGGCGTGTGTGAGTCGGTTCCAACCATCATACCGCCAGGGAATGCATAGTTTTCGAGTACTACTTGATGTATGATGCCAGCACCAGGCCCCCAAAAGCCCATACCATAGCGCTTGGCCGCCGACTGCAAAAAGTTGTACACCTCACTGTTTACCTTGCGAGCTGTTGGCAAATCGACTTCACTCCCCTTATAGGCTTGTATCAAATGATCGCAATGAACGGTGCTTGGCACTACAGTTTGCGCCCGGCCCGCATTCATGAATTGAAGTATGGCCATCTGTGCCGTGGCATCTTGCATGCACACTCTGTTAGGCTGAAAGGTCGCATAATCTGTGCCGCGACTATAATCATAATTGTCCACGTCGGAACTTACATGCGAGAAAAGCACCTTTTCGGCATAAGTTAGCGGACGGCCAACTTTTGAACGTATCATATTTACCTTCTGTGCGTATGAAGCATAGAAGTCTTTGATCATGTTGATGTCGTATGTCATAGATTGATTTGTTTAGTCACTTTGTATCATTATTCACAGACACGCTTACATTCGGCGCGTCACATGGGCAAAGATACAACATTTTGTTTGTATAACGACTATAATTATTACATAAATAATCATTAAAGTGCATTGCACTTTCAAATTAACAAGTTTGAAGCACGCCCAAACAGTCTTGCGAATACGTTAATTGCCCCACACAGTTTTTGATTATAACACGCTTTCTTGTAAATTTGCATACCGAATTAAATACTTCCCAATATCATGTACTATATATCAAAGCGCATTGAAATAGCCTTTGCTCACCAATTACACTTGACATATGAGAGTAAATGCCAGAACCTGCACGGACATAACGGCATTGTCACCATATATTGTTGTGCTGAAACGCTTGACGAGAATGGCATGGTGATTGACTTCAGTCATGTTAAACGGCAAATTAAAGAAAAGATGGACCACCAACTTCTCAACAACCTTTTTGACTTTAACCCTACTGCTGAGAATTTGGCTCACTGGATTTGCAACGAGGTGCCTAAATGCTATAAGGTCACGTTTCAAGAATCAGAGGGGAACGTTGCATGTTACATTAAACCAGGATTTGAATCGGCTCCTTTTTAAGCCATGTTCAAAGTTCCTGTTGTAAAATATGCTTCATAAGACACACATGAGGATTAACGAGATATTTTATTCATTACAAGGCGAGGGCTTCTTTACCGGAACACCCGCTGTGTTCATACGCTTTTCGGGGTGCAACTTGAAGTGTCCTTTCTGTGACACGAACCATCAGCATGGACAAGAAATGAGTGAAGACGAGATAGCCGGCGAAGCTGCAAAATACCCAGCCAAGCATGTCGTGATAACAGGCGGCGAACCCTCACTACAACTCACAGCAAGCCTGGTAGACAAATTGCACGAATGTGGCAAGTTCGTGGCAATCGAAACAAATGGTACGCACAACATTCCCGAAAACATTGACTGGATTACGTTATCGCCAAAGGACACTTTTGTGAACACGAACACAGCAAAAGTGATAATCAAACATTGTAACGAATTAAAATTAGTGTACAACGGAACGCAGCCTGCTACCTACCCAACTGTACATTCCGATCACTATTTTTTACAACCTTGCGACACAGGAGACGACTTGCGTAACAAGCAACTAATTAAAGACGCTATCGAATTTTGCAAAACAAGCCCCAAATGGCGTTTATCCCTTCAGACGCACAAAATTCTGGATATCAGATAAACGTGTTACGGGCAATGAATATCATATAAGGGTGGTTCTAATAATTCTGAAAACAGATTTTTTTAGAACCACCCATAAAACGTCACATGCCATGAATTTGCCTCCCACAGGAAACGAACTTTATTGTTTAACTGATTTACGATTCTTGCCGGTGGCTTGCTTGCGCAGTTGGTACGTATTGTACAAATTATGCCAAATGCTATAAAAACCGCCTGCAATAGAAGTTACGGGATTGAGGAACGTATACCCCAACCAAATGGCAAAGACCGTATTTTTTTGTCCTAAAGCCTGGCAACTACTTACAGGGGTTTGATAGTGTCGGCCTATCAAACGCCCTAAACCAAATTGTAAAGCACAACAAACTAATGACACCACAGCTATGGCAAAGAGCTCGCCAATCGAATGATTGGTATGTACTATGCTGCGCACCGTAACTGCTATGGCTATGCCTAATGCCACAGCCCACAAATAAAAAGCAAGGTCATGGAACGATGTCAGCAACTTGTGCAAACGCGGCAAAAAGAGTCTTACAAGTTGCGCGGCTATGAGCGGACATATAAGTAGCGGGAACACCTTGGCCATTATCTGCCAAAAATACTGCAAAAAGCCCAAATCTGATGAATGATGGTTGATTAAAGGCACGAAAATTGGCACGACTAAGGCTACCATGAGATTGATTAGCAATGTATACATGGTTATGTCTGCCCCATCACCCTTCAGTTTCAGAGTAACAACCGATGCCGAAGTAGCCGTCGGGCATATCAAACACAATGCTGCTGCTTCGAGCACGACACCACATTTGATGTGCGGGAATAAATAAAGCGACAAACATATTGCAGCGAAACTGGCTATTTGTATGAGCAACAACCACAGATGCGACATTTTGGGACGCAAATCGCACACATTAATTTTACAAAACGATAAGAATAGCATTGAAAATATCAGCAGCGGTTGCACTATTGATACAACCGGCATAGCATAAGGTTTTGTAAACTGAAGATAAGGACAATTTGAATAGGCGAAATAAGCCAAAGCTCCTGCCGTGATAGCCACGGGCAAAGTCCAATTTTTCAAAAAACGTACCACCGCATTCATACCTTCGTACATTTTATATATTTACGGGTGCACTCTCAATAACGGGTGCACCCTCAACAAAAAGCCACAGAAACTATTTATGATATGGCTGAGAAGTTGATTTGCGTCTTTTTTAACCGTGCCAACTGTGCCCATACCACCTCATTTTGTGGCAAATTATGATGAGGGTCACCTGCCAGCACTTGTGAGGCAGCCTCACGTGCTACCTCAAGCAACTCTTGATCTTTGACAATGTTGGCTATTTTAAGGTCAAAAGGCATTCCACTCTGCGCCGTTCCTTCGATATCACCAGGACCACGCAATTTCATGTCTTCCTCTGCTATCACAAAGCCATCTGTACTGTCAACCATCACACGCATACGGCGACTTGATGTATCACTAAGGTTGTCCTTGGTCATCAGTATACAGTACGATTGTTCTGCACCACGACCAACACGGCCACGTAATTGGTGCAGCTGAGCCAGACCGAACCGTTCAGCATTTTCAATAACCATGACAGAAGCATTGGGCACATTCACCCCAACCTCGATAACCGTTGTCGACACCAATATGTGGATATCGCCTTTTTTGAACGCCCTCATCACATTCTCCTTGTCAACAGGTTTCATCTTGCCATGAACTATGCCAACCTTGTAGTCTCTGAATACATCTACCAGTTGGTTATAACCTGTTTCGGCATCGTGTAAATCGAGCTTTTCGTTTTCTTTTATTAAGGGGTACACCACATAGACTTGCCGTCCTAACTGCAACTGATAACGAATGCCCTGATACAATTTACCACGGTCGGTTTGCCTGTAATGCACCGTTTGCACGGGTTTACGACCGGGAGGCAATTCGTCTATCACGCTCACGTCCAAATCTCCATATACGGTCATGGCCAATGTGCGCGGTATGGGAGTGGCGGTCATTACCAATATATGGGGCGGCCGTACATTTTTTCCCCACAATTTGGCACGTTGTTTCACACCAAAACGGTGCTGCTCATCAATTACAACAAAGCCCAAATTAAGAAACGACACCGATGGTTCAATTAGTGCATGCGTACCTACAAGTATTTTGACACTACCATCAGCCACACCATCGAGTACAGCCTTACGGCGCTTGCCCTTTACATTACCTGTCAACAAATCAACTTTGATTGGCAATTCACCAATCTGTTCTACTATTGACTGATAATGCTGTTCTGCAAGGATTTCTGTTGGCGCCATTATGCAAGCCTGAAAACCATTGTCGAGCGCTAAAAGGCAGCACAACAATGCCACCATGGTTTTACCACTGCCAACATCGCCTTGCAACAGTCTGTTCATTTGGCTACCTGTAGCCACGTCCTTACGTACTTCCTTCACCACACGCTTTTGCGCATTCGTAAGTTCGAAAGGCAAACGCTCATTATAAAAGCGCATAAAGCAGTCGCCAACCTTGCTAAAGACGAACCCGTCATAATGCAACTTGCGATTTTGCGTATACTGCAAAATGTCGAGTTGCAGGTAAAAGAGTTCCTCAAACTTCAGGCGTCGGCTTGCCTCAGGCAATTCATTTGCACACCGCGGACGATGCACCTTGCGTATAGCCTCGTCCACCCCCATCAAATGATATTCGGATATCATGTATTGAGGGAGCGTCTCTGCAAGAGGTTTGCCATGAAGCATGTCAAAAGCGCGGTCTACGAGTTCACCCATTGTGCGTGAACTAAAGCCTTGACGCTTCATACGCTCTGATGTGTGATAGTGAGGCTGCATGGTCAGAGGCTGCGACTCTGTTGTCTGTGCGTCCTCCAATTCGGGGTGAGCGATACTAATTCTGCCATTAAAGCTCGTGGGCTTGCCTAATAACACATAGGTATGGTTGAAGGCAAGTTTCTTTTCAAGCGTTTTGATGCAATTGAACCACACAAGCTCCACATAGCCCGTACCGTCCGAAAACAGAGCAACGAGCCTCTCACGCCGCCCTGTTCCTTCGATGTTTTTTGACACAATTTGGCCACGCAGCAGTACATAAGGCATGCCATCTGTCAAATTCTTTATTTGATGAATGACACTACGGTCTATATACTTGTAAGGAAAGTTGTACAACAAGTCACGAAGGGTGAAGATATTCAAATCCTCACCCAACGTCTTTGCCCTTAAGGGTCCAACACCCTTCAAGTATTTAATATCTGTCTGCAGCGGATCAAACATGTGTGTTTATCATCAATCAGAACCGAAGCACCTGCTCTTGCGACTTGTCATATCCCTCAAACAGCATATCGCTTTCAATCTGCTCTACTATCGTTGGATTTGACACAAGACGACGTGCTATGGCACAAGCAAACAAACGCGTGGCTGCTGGGCCGGCTGCAGTGATTACATTGTCGTGCTCTATCACATAAGCCTCTCTATGACAAATTGCGCCTTCGATATGCTCCTCCATGCCTGGATATATGGTAGCATGCTTTCCTTTCAACACGCCCGCTGTGCCCAGTACCATCGGTGCTGCACAAATGGCCGCAATAATAGTACCCTCATGACACTGCTGACTAATAGCCAAGCGCAATACCGCATTTTTATTCATCGTTTCAGCGCCCTTCAAGCCACCTGGCAATATTAGCGCATCACAATGTATCAAGTGATTTTTTCGGAACAAACTATCAGCCTTAACTATCACGCCACGCGCGCTTACAACCACACGTTTGCCAGTTATACTCAAGGTCTGCACCTGCAAACCGCAGCGACGCAAAATGTCAATAGTGCCTATGGCCTCCATTTCCTCAAAGCCATCAGCAAGAATAAGGTAAATCATTTTGTAATTTTATGTTCAACACCGTTGGAACGCAGCCTTAGCGGCATTCACAACTTCTGATATTTAATATTTATAGCAAGCTTTTATGATTTGCCGAAAGCAACCGCTTAGCTTATATTTTTATCAACCATTCGACTTGCAGGTCATTTCAAGCAAGCCAAATATTCACTTATCGTTTCACGCAAGCCCAAATACAAGGCATCGCAAATCAAGGCATGCCCTATACTCACTTCATCAACCCATGGTATCTGCTGGTGAAAATAGGCAAGGTTCTGCAAACTCAAATCGTGTCCGGCATTCAAGCCCAGCCCTATTTCACGGCAATGAATAGCTGTCTGTACAAAGGGGGCTATTGCTTCCTCCCTATTGGCTGCATAATTGGCCGCATAAGGTTCTGTATACAACTCCACACGGTCAGCACCGACTTTTTTTGCATAATCTGCCAGCAGTGGTTGTGCATCTATGAAGATGCTCACCCTGATGCCCGCAGCCTTAAACCGTCCTACCACATCGCGCAAAAAAGCCTCATGCTTTATCGTATTCCAACCATGATTTGAGGTAAGCTGGTCTGGCGCGTCCGGCACAAGTGTCACCTGGTCGGGTTTTGCCTTTAACACCAAAGAGCAAAAATCATCACTCGGATTACCCTCTATATTAAACTCAGTGGACAATCTTGGGCGTAAGTCAAACACGTCTTGATGACGTATATGCCGCTCATCAGGACGGGGATGCACGGTTATGCCTTGAGCACCAAATTTTTCACAGTCCAGCGCCACACGCACAACATCAGGATTATTTCCGCCACGCGCATTGCGGAGCGTGGCCACTTTATTGATATTTACACTTAACTTTGTCATGGTTACTATTCGTTATATCCAACGAAAAACGTAAATTTGCGCTTGTTAGTTTTTGCTTTGAATTACAAAAGTACTGTTTTTTTGCCTTTCAAGCGGCATCGCAATACTAACATTTAATAGAATTAGACGAACAATTAAGATATTTTATCCATATATGAAGTACTCTCATCTTAAAATAGCTATTTTCGGCAACATATTCCAAACCAAAAAGAACCAATATGTGACAGCTATCTTAAAGAAATTGCAGAGTCTTGATGTACACATTTCTGTTGAAGAACAATTTGCCCTATTTCTACGCGACAAACTTGGAATAGACCTTGCACAGACCGAAATATTCAGCAACTGCGAGCTATGCGATGCAGACGCTGCCATATCTATTGGCGGAGATGGGACATTTCTCGGTACCGCCTCTATGATTGGCACACGCGGCATACCCATTTTAGGTGTAAACACCGGACGGCTCGGTTTCCTTGCCGATGTCTCGCCAAATGCTATTGACGAATCGCTCGAAGCATTGTGCCAAGGTGATTACGTGGTGGAAAATCGCAAAGCTCTGGCCGTACTTAAAAACGGAGAGCTCTCAAACTTTTACCCCTATGCCCTAAACGAGGTAGCCGTGCTTAAACACGACAATTCATCGTTAATCGAAATCAGCACATACGTCAACGGCCATTTTCTGACCAACTATTTGGCTGACGGCCTGATTGTTGCTACCCCCACAGGGTCAACAGGCTATTCACTGAGTGTGGGCGGTCCTGTATTGGTACCACAGTCGGGCACATTCTGCATAGCCCCAATTGCCCCACACAGCCTGTCGGTACGCCCCGTTGTGGTGCGCGACGATGTTGAAATCAGACTTGAAGTGCGCAGCCGCACCAAGAATTTTCTCTTGGCATGCGACGGTCAAAGCGAGAGTCTGCCACACAGCACCGTCATTAGTATACACCGTGCGCCACATACCATTAACGTTGTCAAAATCAAGCACAAGCACTTTTTCGAAACGCTACGAGACAAACTCATGTGGGGAGCGGACCAACGCAATTAAACAGACAGGCGAAACGCAAAGCACCCCCACAAGCACACACATATAGCCAGCATGACACGCCCCATACCACACATCATACGCTACTTGCTCACACAGCTTAAAGGATATAAATTGCAAGCGACACTCAACACTATAGTTGGCGTGCTGCTCGTTTTCCTTGACCTTGCATTCGTGTGGGCCACGAAATTGGCAGTTGACGCAGCTACACATCAAACACAAGCATGCACACTTAACCAGGCATTAGTGCTTATTGGTACTATCATGCTACTACGCATACTGACAAGCCTTTCGTCACGTTGGATCAGCGCTATACTGGGAGTAAAAGCCCAAAACCGCATGCGCCGACACATATTTACCAAATTGTTGCAAGGGCAATGGGCCACGCTCAAAACATTTCACACGGGCAACCTTACAAACAGATTGGAGCGCGACGTCAACGACGTGGTAAGTTTTGCCACCGAGAGCATACCTTCGTTCATCACCACATTCACTCAATTTGTCGGCGCATTTTTCTTTCTATTCTTTATGGATAGCACACTCGCTATTATTATCGTATGCGTAGTGCCATTCTTCATCATCAGTAGCAAACTCTATTTCAAAAGAATGCGCAACCTTACTCACGAGGCTCGTAACCAGGAAAGCTGCATTCAATCCATACTCCAAGAAACACTACAACATGTATTGATTGTCAAGACATTACAACGCGTCGACTTTTTCATAACAAAACTTTCGTCGCAACAATCACGTCTGCACGCAACAATACTCAAACGTACCAAACTTTCAACCATTTCATCAAGTCTGCTTAACTTGGGTTTTGCCACCGGTTACTTTGTCACATTCGCATGGGGCGCAACAAACTTGTCAAAAGGGCTCATAACCTATGGCGCCATGCTTGCCTTCATACAATTAGTTGGACAGATACAAGGCCCCGTACGCAATCTTTCAAAATTCATTCCTGTATTCATCGCCTCGTTCACCGCGGCAGAAAGATTGATGGAATTAGAAGAACTGCCCCAAGAAGAGCAGTGCCCACCACTCAAGCTGGCACCACCACTGCAACTGAACCTAACTGATGTAAAATTTCAATACACGCACAAATCGCGACTGATATTCAATCATTTTAATTACAAATTTCCCGCGGGCAGCGTCACTGCCATCGTGGGAGAAACTGGAGCAGGCAAGACAACACTAATCCGCTTGTTACTCTCACTCGTTACACCCATCGAGGGCAACATTGTCATCACCGACTCACAAGGGAATAACTACCCTATGATGCCCCACATGCGTACAAATTTTGCGTACGTGCCACAAGGCAACACACTCTTTTCCGGAACCATTCGCAGTAACTTGCTACAAGGCAACCCCTCAGCCACCGACGAGGAACTGAAGCAAGCACTGCACATTGCTGCAGCCGACTTCGTGTTCAAAAAGGCTGACGGACTCGACACCATCTGTGGTGAAACTGGCGACGGCCTCTCCGAAGGTCAGGCCCAACGCATTGCAATTGCCCGAGCATTGCTGTCCGATGGCAATATATTCATCTTTGACGAAGCCACTTCATCACTCGACCCCACCACCGAGGAGATTGTGCTGCAACGCATCATCACACACTACCCACACCGCACATTGATTTTCATCACACACCGGCCACAAGTGCTCAAGTATGCCACTCAAAAATTAGAGTTGTAATAACACCACCCACCACTTTGAAGTCCTTAAAAATTCGCAACATATTACGCACGCTCGTATGCACCATTCTTGGCGCATACATTTTGTTGTTGGGCATACTTAACTATGCTCCAACCAACAAAATGTTGTCCAACTATGTTGCACAAGAGCTAAGTCATAAGATAGGCAGCAAGGTTAGCATTGATAATATACAAATAGGGCTATTCAACCGTTTAATAATAAACAACATCTGCATAAGCGACAGACAACACGAAATATTATTGAAAGCCCACCTCGCTACCACAAAAATAGAATTGCGTTCCCTCTTCAAGCAACAACTGTCACTGCGCACGGTATCGTTGCTTGATGCCGATGTCAACCTTTATCAACAAAAAGCTGACAGCGCAGCAAACTACCAATTTCTGATAGATGCCTTTGCGAGCAAAGACCACAAACCAAAATCGGGCATCAACCTGCGTATCAACTCCATTATTCTACGCCGTGTCAACATTCGTTACGACAAGCGTTTCTTACCACATACTCCCCACAAGTTCAACCCCTCGCATATAGGTCTGGCTGACATCAACGCCAATATCAGCCTCAAGAATATTACTACCAAGCAACTTGACCTGCGTGTACGTGCGCTATCGTTTAAGGAGCAATCAGGGTTATGTCTGAACGATATGCACTTCAAATTCTCAGCAACCCCTACTGCCGCCGACATCGAAGATTTCAGCCTCGATATGCCCCATACGCACATACGCCAGGGTTCACTCCTTGCAACCTACAACATTCAACGTGGCATAGACCAACTCCCCCACACATTGCGCATAGGCGCGACACTCAACAAAATACAAGTTTCGACCGCTGACATTCGACCGCTGTTAGGCAACATGCCAAAAGGCAAAGACCTTACTCTGCGCATTTCTACAACATTACTGCTAACTCCAGGCAAGTTGCAGCTCAACCAACTTACCATCACAGACAAGCAACATGACAGCCGTTTGAAAGCTGATGTCACGTTGAAATACGCCCCCAAACGTGTACAAGAACTTTACCTCACGCTCAGCCAATGCCACGTAAGCAAAGCACTTACATCCAATCTGCTGTCGTGGGTTAAGCTTGACAACAAAAGTCAAAACATCATAAAGGCGGTCGGAGACATTGACATTAAAGGGAATGCAGCATACCAGGCAGGTGGAACAACTCAAACAACCCTTGACGTGCAAACTGCCATTGGGCATCTTACAGCCAGCGCAAGCATCAAAGGACAACATGCCAGTTCCCACATCAACGTCAAATCATTCGCTCTCGACAAGTTGCTCGCCAACAAGTCGCTGCCGACGCAAATAAATGCAATGGCCGACATACGAGCCACCATTGTTGCAAACAAGCGTCTTGAGAGCGTTAGCATAAAGCTACAAGCACCGGCGTTTACGTGGAACAATTATAAATTCCGCAACATAGAAATCGAAGCAGACCACACACCACGAACCACCCAATTCGACATAAACAGTAACGACCCCAACGCAAAATTCAATGCCATAGCCAAGCTTTCGTTGGTTGGCAAGCAAATTGTTGGTGGCAACGCTGATATAAACATACAAAACCTTCACCTTGCCAATCTTGGCCTCAAAAGTACCCCTTTGCACCAAGCCCAAGTCAGCGCACACATCAAAGCCGACCTGAATAAATGGCAAAAAGGGGCACTGCCACATGGCACGTTGCAGATTAACAACCTCGACATACAAAATGGGCCACGAGGCAACTACAGCCTCAACCAATTTAATGCTTCCATCACTTCCGACAACACCAATCGGCAAACTCTGAAAATACAAAGCGATTTTGCCGACGCTTACATTGAAGGCAACATGTCATTAGAGCGCATCAAACAAAGTGTGACCGATGTGCTCAACCGCAGTTTGCCCGGCCTTGTCGACAAAGCACAACCATACCCTCCCCTCACCCCACACGATCAATGGCTAATCAACGCCAAGCTTAAAGATGCCGAAGCACTCTACAAATTGGCAAATATAAAATTTACTACAGACGGCCCACTCCACATTCATGGCACCTTTGCCCCCATGGGCCGTACATCTATTGTAGCCTTCACCAACCAGTTAAACGTATCCTCGCAAGCGTTCATACGTCCAAGCATCTATCTGTCGGGGCAAGGCCAAGACTATCATTGCCTAATTCAGACACAAAAAGCCATTGCCAATAGCAACTACCATATTGCAGCCAATCTCACGACCCGTCATGGCGCGCTACACACACAGCTAAGTTGGAGCAACCAAGAGGACAAGGACCAATACTACGGATCAGTTGAAAGCACTACCGAATTTGTGCCTTCACGTAATGGCGTGAACCTGAACATGGATATCAGTCCCACGCAATTCGCCCTGTCCGACACAATTTGGCATATTGCTTCCGGACATCTGTCATACATCAACAAGCGCCTTGCCATGTCAGGCATACAACTCAGCCACGCCAGCCAATCACTCACAATTGATGGCACGATAGCCCCCGGCCAGAACGACTCAATTGTAGCCAGCCTCAACGGCATTGACATTGACTACATACTCAATCTCATAAATTTTGACGCTGTATCGTTTGGCGGCAGAGCTACCGGGCAAGCCATCTTCACACAAAAGGAACACCGACCCCAATTCCATGCCAATCTGACCATTCCCCATTTCACGTTCAACAACGGGCTTATGGGGTATGCCAACATACATGCCAATTGGAACAAGGGTGAAAACCGCATCAACATCGATGCAGACATGAAACTGCCCCACACCCCCAACTATGGCACACAAGTGCATGGCTACGTATCGCTGGCCGAAAAAGGGCTCAGCTTGAACATAACCCCCCATCACACCGATTTGGCATTTCTCAACCGCTATATCGATGGTATCTTTGGCGATTTCAAAGGCGACGCCACAGGCCATATACACCTTTATGGCCCATTCAAAAAGCTCGATTTCGAAGGCGAAGTCACCGCCAACTGTCAAGCCAAAGTATTAGCCACAGGTGTCAATTATAAGGTGCAAGACGGCAATGTGCGTTTCGAGCCTGGTGCTTTCGTTTTCAACGATTTCAACCTCTACGACAAACATTCTGGAAAAGGCAAGGCCAATGGTGTACTCAGACACACCCACCTCAAAAAACTCAACTACACATTCGACATCACCGCCAATCACATGTTGTGCTACGATCAGCCCCAACAGGCAGAACTACCATTCTTCTGCACAACATCTGCCACAGGCAACATTCACCTGGCGGGGTGGCCATCACACTTCACGGCCGACATCGCACTACGTCCTGATGCGCCAAGCCAATTTACATACAACCTCGACAATCAGACAGCATTATCAAAGGACGACCGCATGATACGCTTCCACGCCATGCAACAACAAGCACCCGCCGGCCTCATCATGCCAAATGCTGACACCCTTCACATACACCAAGCCCCCCCAACCACCGCCGGCAACGAGCCTACCGACATGCAATTAAACTTCATGATCGACCTCACGCCAGCCACACAAATAAAAATAATTACCGATGGCAAATCTGGCGATGCCATTACAGCCTGGGGCCAAGGCCCGCTTCGTGCACGATGGCACAACAAAGGTGGCTTCGACATATACGGCAGCTACACCCTCGTGCGTGGCGATTACAACATCAGTCTGCAAGACATTATAAAGAAGAGCCTAAAGCTGCAGGACGGCAGCAGCATCACATTTGCTGGCGACCCACTTAACGCCCGGCTCAACCTCAAAGCACTATATACCGTGAATGGCGTCTCTCTCAACGACCTCAATTATGGTGCGGGGTTCTCTAACAAGATGGTAAAAGCCGACTGCATACTCAACATTGGAGGCGTGGCGCGTGCGCCTAAGGTAGACTTTGATTTGGATCTGCACAACATCTCTGACGACGAGAAACAAATGGTACACCAGCTCATATCAACAGACGAGGACATGAGCAAACAAGTGATGTGCTTGCTTGGTATGGGACGTTTCATGACTACCACAAACACCGCAACAGGAGCCAACATCAACAATCAAGCACAGCAGCAGTCAAGCGCAGCCATGCGTTCGTTTCTGTCCACCACCCTCACAGGGCAACTTAACTCTGCCATATCCTCCATGTTAGGTAATAACTCCAAATGGAGCTTTGGCACAAACTTTATGCCTGGCACTGAGGGGTGGAACAACAGCGAAGTTGACGGCCTGGTACAAGGACGCCTATTCAACGACCGTCTGCTATTCAACGGAAACTTCGGCTACCGCGAGAGCTCCACCTATAGCACAAACTTTGTAGGCGACTTTGACATACGCTACCTGCTAACTCCACGCGGCAGCGTCAGCCTACGTGCATACAGCGAAACAAACGACCGATATTTTACAAAATCATCGCTTACAACCCAAGGCATTGGCATCACCTTGCAACGCGAGTTTAACAAGCTGAAGGAACTCTTCAAACGAGACTCTAAGAAAAGGCAGAAATAACCCATACTCTATACGCACAAAATGAGGCGGTGGCAACAGCATTAAAAACGCTGTTACCACCGCCTCACCCGCTTTTACAACATCAAGCTCCTATCCAATTCAGGAACATCGTAATAAAACCAGTGTTGATTAAATCCACAAACATGGCTCCAATAATCGGTACAATCAAGAAAGGCTTTACCGAATAATGATACTTGTAACACACAGCACTCATATTGGCCATGGCATTAGGAGTAGCTCCAAGCCCAAAACCACAAATGCCTGCTACCAGCACCGCCGCATCATAGTCGCGGCCCAATATGTTGAACGCCACAAAATACGCAATTAAAGCCATCGCCACAACCTGCGCCACAAGCATCACTACCAGCGGCAAAGCAAGCGATTCGAGTTCCCACAGCTTTAACGACACCATGGCCATACCCAAAAATACAGACAAACATATATTGCCAACACTAACGATTTTATCAAGTTCCATTTTGGGCGTCAATTTACAGGCTTCTGCCACATTGCGTACTATAGCTGCCACAATCAATGCCCCAAAGTAGGTCGGGAAAGTCACCCCCGTCTGTTGTAACAGCCAACTCATCAGCGAACCCGCAGCCACTACTATAAGCAACGCATACGTGGCCTTGGCGTACTGTTGAAATTCTTGTTCGTTGCTGCTTATATGCTTTGCACGCCCAGCGGGTGATGCCTCGTCGCTTTCAAGTCCCGCCATAGCAGGATCCACCTCGTAGTCTTTCGGTTCAAGATGCTCTGCCGTCAATTTTGTGCGTATCAAGCGTTCTGCCAACGGGCCACCCGTTACCGAACCCATTATCAAGCCGAATGTGGCTGCCGCCATAGCGATGGTGCCCGCACCAGACAGCCCCATGCCTTCAAGCACAGCACTAAAGCCACCAGCCGTGCCATGACCGCCGGCCATGGAAATTGACCCCGCAGCCATTCCCACCAGGGGGTTGACGCCCATAATCCACGCTATGCCCAACGGCAATACGTTCTGCACCACTATTATAAAGGCTAAAACACCCAACATCAGCAACAACGTACTGCCACCACGACGCAGCACCTTCAAGTTTGACTGAAAACCTACCGAAGTAAAGAATACAAGCATAAACACATCCTTCAGCGTGCCATCAAAAACCAGCTCTACGTTCCACAATTTGTAAAGCATAAGCGACACTACCGAAAACACAATGCCTCCCGACACAGGAGACGGTATGCAAAACCGCTGCAACCATTTCACCCTACGCGTCAAACACATGCCCAACACCAATGCCAACGCGCCCAAACCAGCCGTTTGCAGCATATCAAGCTCCAACACACTTTTCATCTATTTACTTTTTGTCTTAGTTAGGATTTAATTTTGATGATAATTTTCAACAAACGCGACAACAGCCTTATCAAGTTCATTTGTTCATTGGCACAAACAATGGCCAAACCCCGACGAATTGTAAAGCTATTCGAACTTTCATTTTACAGGTGTGCAAAATTAAGCATTTCATCTATATTTGCTTACAAAAAGCTCACCTAAAGTTGCCACATCAGAACTATAAGTTTTACCTTTGCACATATCACCATACCAAACACCACACCCAACACTATATTATTTATGGAAGATTGGAAACAAAAATTAGCAGCACTCACAGGCAATCACGCCACACAAATTGATGCCACACCAACACAGGCATCTCCCACACCCCCAAAACGCAAGCAACGTTCAGGAGTTGTATATTCTACCAATCCGCAATATAGCTACAACGAGGCACACGACTCAGAGCCTTCAACACTGCCCCCGCAACAACAAAAGTTGCGTATCAGCATGGAGCGTGCTGGCCGCGGCGGAAAAACTGTAACCATTGTGCGGGGCTTTGTTGGTAATGAAGCCGATATGCTTGCACTCTGCAAACTATTGAAACAGCAATGTGGCATAGGAGGCAGTGCAAAACAAGGCGACATCATATTACAAGGGGACCACCGCACGCAAGTGTGCGAAAAATTGAAAAGCCTTGGTTACACGCAAACAAAGTAAAGCACGCCCCACCCCACAACAAGTCTAATTTGTCATGACAGGCATCGGCTAATAACTTTTTTAGTTTTGTCTGCACTCTGCACTTTTGCATCTAATAAACTGATAATCAACAGAGGAAAGCGTGCAGACGCCTCTACATTTTACATACACTGCCGTCAGCACTTAATGCTGGCGGCAGTGCTTTTTTACGCCATAGGGAGAGCGTTTATCGGGCATAGGGAGGACAGATTTTGTGTTGCTCCAACTATTTTTTCGCTCTCCCTATGACGCTAAACACTGCCAGCACACCGCTTGCTTCACCTGCACATGTATGACAGTGTAGATAGTGCAAACAAAAGTGCTACGTGTAGATGATAGTGTATACACAAACCTGGCTTATATACACTACGTAACAATCTGAAGATCAACAGAATACAAACAAAAGTGCAGAGTGCATTGAAATCACGTATTCCCATGTCAACGTTCTCACTTTCTACATATAGGAATCCTCTCCAAGGAGTATGGTCAAGAAAATTCAATATGACTTGCAATGGCGATGGTGCTTCTCATTGATAAAAAACGTCCCTGTCTTTGTCATACACTAATTCGCCATATTTTATCCTACACTTTGTCATACGGATTCTTTGTTTCTCCTATTTGCAATCCATAATATCTGGTTCCTTTTGCATGTTTCGTTTCTATACGTTTGTGCATCTTGTCTATGGGAAGTGGAAAAAAGAAGTCACTTATAATCAAAACGTCTGCCAGGCAGAAATCTTTTGCCTGCAGTGCATCTATCGCTTGCGATGCCTGCGACCAGGTCAAAATGTCACTCTTCGACCGTTCACTCTCGTCCTGCACGCCCCTTATCACACGCCCCAGTTCTTCCGCATCGGCCGTAACGCGCTTGGCACTGCCGTTGTCGTTTATCTTTTTTACAAAACTGACCTCTCTCGCCATCTTATCCTACTTTTTTATTGATTACCTTTGTAGCAAATACATTTCCGAACAACATATGACCACAAACCTCAAACCCATTCACAATCTCATCGTGCAGCACCCATTTGCCACAGTGCTGACTGTTGCATTTTGCCTTATAGTTTGCCTGCCTTTATTACTCTACATTATTACCAAAATCACAGCACTTATCAAATTCTTCAAAGGAAAATAACAGCAGCACGGGGCTGAAGTCATTTCAAACCCGCCGCAGCCTTTGCCTCCCTGTATCTACGCAGAGTTTTTACTTTCGATTCCACTTTTACGTCCTTAAGCCCGTCTCTCACCTTCGTCACCGGGCCACAGTTCTCCAGCTGAACACTGTACTTGGCATTATCACCTGCCTGACCATCAAGCTCCAGCAAGGTAATGATATATTTCCCTTTGTACCCACCAGTCGTCTTACCATTACGACCCTTACCATCACGTATGCTATAATTCGCTTCAACTGACTCGCCGTTAAGCTGCATGACACGTTCTGATAGGAATACTATCCACCCAAAACGGTTGAAACTACCGTTGCACAGTAGTGCAGGTGTGCAAGTCCAAATATCCTGCCACACCGCACGACGAGGCAATGGCACTGGGCGAAGAAGCCCGTCAACGTGACACAAAGGGTATCTTCCATTTCAATCCAGGAAGCAGGACAAAACCGTTTACAATAATCAGGAAATAGAGTTCAAAGCAAAGTCAACAGAAGATCGTTTATATGATGCGGTTACTCTAAATAAAAAAAGACTTACGAACCTTCCGAAGCCTGCGCCCATAAGAGCCGACATGTGAAACGCTGCATAAGTCTTTTTACAAAGGTAATAACAATTTTCCAAAACACATCAAGATCTGGAAGGAAAATCATACTACGATAAGATTGCCACTAATGGCTTTAAAGTAAGACAGGCAGACTTGACATAATCAAGTCTGCCTGAATTCGGGGTCCAATCCTCTTACGAGGAATGATCCGATGCAAAGGTAGTAACAATTCTCCAAAACACAACAAGTCGTGAACAATATTTTCTCATTACTAAAGAAAGCCAGACTATGAAGCAGTGCATTATGATTGATGGAGTGGAAGTACAATACTCTATACGCGTTTAGATCTATTACACCAAACTATAATACAAAAATTAAAGGGGCTATGCCAACTGTGGTCACAACTCCATTGTAAGCATCTCATGCAGACCGTAATACCCAAAAGGGACAAATACCAAATCAATGGTACTTGTCCCTTTTCTGCATTTTATAGTAATATATATGTACTACTCGTTACTTTTCTTACTTTCTTTTTCTTTCTCATCTTTTGGCTGCAAACGGAGCACGACTGCTGAACGCGCAGGTAGATAAAGTTTGAGCCAACCTTTGTGCTCGCGTGCAAGCAACGGGTCAAAATTGGTAAAGTGGCAAACACTGTCGTCGGCAAGGCCGTTGCCGCCAAAAGCATGAGCATCAGTGTTGAGCACTACGTTATATGCTCCCTCTGGCACTCTGAAACCGTAGCCTTCATAAGAACGGTTGGGCGAGAAGTTGAACACGAACACGAGCGGACCTCGCATATATGCCAACACTTGGTCGCCATCATCATGCCATACCTCCTGCACGGGGAACTTGCGTAAGTCTCTTACTGAGTTGCGCAACAGATGCACCATTTGATTGTCGAAATCGCCAAGATAGTGGTAACACAAATTGTGATTGTCTACAAGGTTCCACTGGCGACGCGCATACTTGTAACTCCAGCCATTGCCCTCGCGTGGGAAATCTATCCATTCGGGATGGCCGAACTCGTTGCCCATAAAGTTGAGATAGCCGCCATTGATTGTAGAGGCCGTTACGAGGCGTATCATTTTGTGCAATGCGATGCCACGGTGTACGGTTTCGTTCTCATCGCCTTTTTGGAAATGCCAATACATATCGGCATCAATCAAACGGAATATCAGTGTTTTATCGCCTACAAGTGCCTGGTCGTGGCTTTCGCAATAAGAGATGGTTTTCTCGTCGGCACGGCGGTTGGTAAGTTCCCATAATATAGAAGATGGGTGCCAATCTTCATCGCGACGTTCCTTTATGGTCTTTATCCAATAATCCGGTATATTCATTGCCATGCGGAAGTCAAAACCATAGCCTCCATCAGCAAAGGGGGCTGCAAGACCTGGCATGCCACTCACTTCCTCAGCTATAGTAATGGCATGAGGATTGACCTGATGTATGAGTTGGTTGGCCAAAGTTAGATAGCAAATGGCATTGTCGTCTTGATGGCCGTTGAAATAATCGCCATATTGGCAAAAGCTCTCGCCAAGCCCGTGACTGTAATAGAGCATAGACGTGACGCCATCGAAGCGGAACCCATCGAAATGGAATTCGGTGAGCCAATACTTACAATTAGAGAGCAAGAAATGTATAACCTCGTTTTTGCCATAATCGAAGCAGAGACTATCCCATGCCGAATGCTCACGACGTGAACCGGGGTAGAAGAATTGGTTAGGGTCACCTGCGTAATTGCCCAAGCCCTCGACTTCGTTTTTCACAGCGTGGCTGTGCACGAGGTCCATGATAACTGATATACCAGCTTGATGTGCGGCATCAATGAGTTGCTTGAGTTCATCGGGGGTACCAAATCGACTGCTGGGCGCAAAGAAAGAGCTAACGTGATAGCCAAAACTGCCATAGTACGGATGCTCAGCTATGGCCATTATCTGTATGCAGTTATAGCCATCGGCTATTATGCGCGGCAACACATTGAGACGAAACTCGTTGTAGGTGCCAACTTTTTCTGCATCTTGAGCCATGCCTATGTGGCACTCATAGATGAAGAGCGGACCACGCTTAGGACGGAATTCGGGATTTTTCCACTCATAACCCTGCTTGGGATACCAAACTTGTGCGCTGAATATCTTAGTCTGCTCATCTTGCACCACGCGTCGTGCCCAAGCTGGCACACGCTCACCTTGTCCGCCAGACCAATGTACTGAGAGCTTGTAAAGATCAAGGTGGTGCAATGCCTTTGCAGGGAGTTTTAATTGCCAATTATCTGTATTGGGTATGCGCGTAAAGGCGTATTCGGGGGATTCCTGCCAATTATTGAAGGTACCTACAAGGTAAATGGCTGTGGCATTGGGTGCCCACTCTCGCAATATCCATTGACGAGGAGTACGATGTAGGCCGAAATAGAGATGTCCATCGGCAAAATCGCTCAAAGAGCCTTTGCCGCCGGTGAGTTCTTCAATTTTGTGCAAAGCATGGTCGTGGCGACCTTGTATGGCGCCTTCAAAGGGGCGCAACCATTCATCGCTCTTGACTATTTTCAGCTGGCGCGGACGCGCGGTACGCTTAGCTGGCGCTTTTGCCTTCGCTGTCGATTTAGTTGTTCTCATGATAATTGAATTTTTATAACGGGTTAACTGGTTGACTGGTTAATGAACTGGGGAGTTAGATTGACCTATCGCCGCCACTTCGTAAGTAGGTGTTCAAAATGTGGAAGTGCGTTGTCGGTAAACAGATGTGCCCGAGGACGTACTAACTACGTGAAGTTGACACTTGCCGAGTGTATAAAATCATTCCGAACACCTACTTGCTATATTTATTGCACAACTCTGCCGTTTGAATATTCACCTTGTTTGGTCATATTGCCATTAGCATCATACTCCTTGTATTTACCATGCTTTTGTCCTTCACGATAAGTACAGTCTATGCGTGTGCCGTCTGCGCGAATCTCGACAGAGCGACCATCACGCTTGCCATCGCGGAAAGTGCCTTTGAAACGACCTCCTGCCGCAAATCGCAATGTGCCCTCGCCGTCCATGCGGTTATTTTTCCACTCTCCATTGTACTCATCACCATTTTTCCATTTATATACACCATGACCACTCATCATGTTGTTTTTCCACTGTCCGGTGTATGAAGCTACACCTTTCCACTGGAATGTTCCTTGCCCACTTTGTTCACCATTGAGAAAAGTGCCCACATAGGAATCACCATTTGCGAAACGGAAAGTTCCCTCACCTGTGCGCTCACCCATTACATACTGTCCTTCGTAGGTATCACCATTGCGGAATTTGTAAATGCCACGACCATCTTGCATGTCATTTTTCCAATCGCCATTGTAGTAATCACCGTCAGCATAGATGTAAGTGCCACGACCATTGCGTTGATTGGCAGCCCAACTTCCTTCGTACTTTGAGCCATCATTCCAATCGAAGATGCCCTTGCCTTCCTTTTGGTCGTCCACCCAATCGCCTTTATAGTAGGCTCCACTTTGGTATGTATAAGTGCCGCGGCCGTTGCGTTTATCACCTTTCCACTGGCCTTCGTAACGATCACCATTGTAATAGTACATGGTGCCAACGCCCTCTTTTTGGTTACGATACCATGTGCCAACATAACGGTTGTTGTTGACAGCATAGAATGTACCCTTACCATTTTTCTCGTTTTTTGTCCAATTGCCCTCGTAGCGTGAGCCATCTGCAGCTGTAAATGTACCCTCACCCTGGCGCAGTCCTTTGACAAAGGTGCCCTCGTAAGTATCGCCATTTTCGTACTGGACGCGACCCTTTCCACCAGGCTTGCCTCCTATAAGTTCGCCTGTGTATATGCCGCCGTCCTTGAGCGTACACGACCCTACTACTATTTTTTGGGCTTGTGTTGGCCCACACATCAAAAGTGCCATCATGGCACATACATATATATGTCGTTGCATGGTTTTCTGTTATTTTTGAGTTTTCAAAAAGACTTCGGCCCGTTCAAGGTCCTGTGGCGTGTCAATACCAATCGTTTCGACATCTGTTGTGCCGACTTTAATTCGCAAACCTGCTTGCAACCAACGCAACTGCTCTAACGACTCGCACTGCTCTAAAATTCCCTGCGGCATGTGCGTGATGTGCTCGAGCACGTCAGCTCGGTAGGCATAAAGGCCAATATGCTTGAGATAAGTGTGCGCTGAAGGCCATGAAGCTCGGTCTATACCTCGAAGATAAGGTATGACGCTACGCGAGAAATAAAGGGCATAGCCATCATTGCTTACTACCACCTTTGGGCTATTGGGATTTTCAATCTGTTCGATTGTAGCGTCGGGGCCAAAGGGCTTGACCAAAGTGGCTATCTGTGTCGAGGGGTCATCAAAACAAGCCGCTACAGCCTTGAGTTGTGAGGGAGCTATAAAGGGCTCGTCGCCTTGTACATTAACCACGATATCGGCGTCTCCCCCCATTTTGCAGAAAGCCTCATAACAACGGTCAGTACCACTGCGATGAGTGGTGGAGGTCATGACGGCCACACCACCAAAATGTTTGACAACAGCCTCAATGCGAGCATCATCGGTTGCAACGCATAAATTGGGAAATACTTGTGCCACGCGCTCATACACGCGCTGTATGATTGGTTTTCCACCCAACATAGCCAATGGTTTGGCTGGGAAACGCGTTGAAGCGTACCGGGCGGGTATTATTGCCATGAATTTCATGATGCAGAATATATTATTTGTTGCGTTAGTGAATGGAGTCGGTCGGTGGATATGCGTATAGTCATCAACCCTTTTATCGTCTCATTCCGTCAACGGGTTATTCTATATTTATAAAGGACGCCTATGGCAGTCCTTACATATTTATAAGGGATATTCCTCTAACTACTCAAAGTATTTTTCGCCAGATGGCTTTGGTTTTGTAGCCACCTTGTCCTTATTTTCGTTAATTTCTTGTTCCGGCGATTCAGAACCGCCTGATGTGCCATCGCTGTCGTGTCCCGTTTGATGATGTGTCCCACGCGACGACACGCCCTCAGGCGGAGATGGTTTGTCAAAATCTCGCTCAGGATCATAGCCAAGAGCCTTATTGGCATATACGCGACGCATATACAAGGCCCAAACTGGCAATGCCGATGCAGAACCTTGTCCTATAGCAGTAGAGTTAAAATGTATGTCGCGTTCATCACCGCCCACCCACACTGCTGTGACGAGTTGAGGCACACAACCTACAAACCAACCATCAGAATTGTTGTTTGTCGTACCTGTTTTGCCAGCTATGGGGCCTTTCATGCTATAGACGGACCGCAAGCGGCGGCCTGTGCCCTCATCTATTACCGCTTTCATCATATCTATCATGTCGCTGGCTGTTTGCTCATTATACACTTCGTTGGTACGAGGCACGAAGTCCGCTACCACATTGCCTTCGCCGTCTTCAATACGCGTAACGAGCAACGGTGCACGACGGATACCTTTTTCGACAAAGGCTGTATAGGCCGAAGCCAACTCAGCTGGAGTTATGTCGCACGTACCCAAGCACAAAGGCAACGAGGGTTGCATGTTGTCATTGGCCACACCTAGTGCATGGAGGTCACGCACGAGTCCTTGTCCAGTAGGGTCTATTTGGTACATCAAACCTGCCGTCACCCAGTTGTTAGACCTGCTGAGGCCCCACTTGAGTGTAACGTGCGCACCATAGGACGCCCGACTTGCGTTGCGAGGACACCAGCCGCCGTAGCTGCGTTGCACATTGAGAATGGTTGTGAAAGGAGTCATACCCCCTTGCAGCCCCATGGCATAAACGAAAGGCTTCATTGTTGAACCGATTTGTCTGCGGCCCACCATGGCCATATCGTATTGGAAATGCGAAAAATCAGGACCACCCACATAGGCTTTTACCTGACCTGTCATGGGGTCCATTGACACCAAAGCCGCTCGCAAGAATTTTTTATAATACAATATAGAGTCTATTGGCGTCATGACCATATCGACATCACCATGATAGGTGAACACCGTCATGGGCACCTTGGTGTGAAAAGCCTTGTCTATTTCTTCATCACTTGCTCCATCAGCCTTCATCGTTCTGTAACGATCAGACTGCTTGATGGCACGTTGTATGCGTCGTTTCACATCGCTACGTTTAAGGTCGGCACTATAAGGGAAATTAGGCGATGTACGACGTTCTGCCTCAAACTTTGGCTGCAAGTTTTTGCCCATTTGCGTGTAAACAGCCTGCTCTGCATACTGTTGCATACGAGAGTCGATGGTTGTATATACCTTCAAGCCATCAGTGTAAATGTCATACGTACTACCATCACGTTTATAATTCTTTTTGCACCAACCATACAAGGGGTCTGTTTCCCACATGAGAGAATCCTCATAGTACTGTTGACGCTGCCAATCTTTATAATTCGATGGGTCGGGTTTCTCGGCCATCATGATACGTCTCAGATATTCGCGGACGTATGCACCAAGCCCCTCTTTATGGTCAATACGATGGAAGTTCAATTTCAGAGGTTCCTCGCTCAAGGTTGCATACTCTGTTTCAGAGAGTTTGCCAGCCTTTACCATTTGCTGCAGCACTACATTACGGCGTTCGCGACAACGATCCGGTTCACGAACCGGATTGAAGTAAGAAGGGTTTTTACACATGCCAACCAACGTGGCGCTTTCGGTAATGGAAAGGTCTTTGGGCGATTTTCCGAAATAAACGTTCGCCGCCGTCTTTATGCCTACGGCATTATGCAGAAAATCGAAATAATTGAGATAGAGTGTCAGTATCTCTTCCTTGGTATAATGACGTTCAAGTTCTACTGCAATCACCCATTCCACAGGTTTTTGCACGAGTCGCTGCATGGTACTCTCAGCCGACGACGAATACAACTGCTTCGCAAGCTGCTGTGTAATGGTACTACCACCACCAGCACCTTTATGCCCCAAAATACCGCGTTTTATCACCGCACGGAACACTGCTCTGGCATCAATGCCTGAATGATCGTAAAAGCGCTCATCCTCAGTAGCCACAAGTGCGTCAAACATATGCGTCGATATGCTGTCATATCCCACAAACACTCGGTTTTCATTCCTTGACCATGTACCCATCAACCGGCCATCGGCACTGATTACTTGTGAGGCGTATTTGCTGATAGGGCTCTGCAACTCATCAATTGGTGGCATATAACCTATCCAGCCACGCTCTACACAAAACACGGCTATCACTATCAGCAAGAGTACTGCGGCGTATACGGTCCACAGTATTTTTGTAAATTTCTTTCTCATGAATATTATCAAAAGAGCGCAGCAACATACCACGCTGATTGAGTATCTTTCGCAAAGTTACGTAAAAACGCTGAATTGTCCGAATGCAATCGCGCAAATACACAGACCTACCACTCCACTTCCAACCCGTCATAAGCCAAATGGACATGAGGAGGCAGACTTTTATCGACAATAGCATGCAACCCCATCTCGTGGCTCATGTGCACCAAGTAGGCTGTTTGTGCATTTGCCTTATCTATCACTTGCAACGCCTGCGACAAGGATTGATGGGAATGATGCGTCGTATGTCGCAATGCGTTTATAACCAACAGCTTTACACCATTCCATTTGAGCATTTCATCAGAAGATATACTGCTCATATCTGTAATGTAGGCCATGCTACCTATGCGATAGCCCCATATAGGTAACTGATCATGTAACACCTCTATAGGAACAACCTCTACGCCTGCCACACAGAACGGTTTTGGTTCTGACAAACCATGTAACGATATGTTGGGAACACCAGGATATTTTTTTTCGGCAAAACAATAGGGTATCCGCTGCTTCAAATTATACGCACAGCGTTCGTTGGTATAAACATCTATAGACTTCCGGAATGAGAACGGGCGAAGGTCGTCTATGCCGCCTACATGATCATAATGCTCATGTGTAATCAACGCCGCATCTATTTTATCGTACGGCCACCTCAACATCTGCTGCCGAAAGTCGGGGCCACAATCAATCAGAATATGTACTCCATTATCTAAAGAGAGCATGGCCGAAGTACGCAAGCGCTTGTCGCACAAATCTGTTGAACAGCAAACCTCACAATGGCAACCTATTTGCGGAACGCCTGTGCTTGTACCTGTGCCTAAGAACCTTAATCGGGGCATAATCTATTTATTCAATAAAATTGGCTTCGGGATATATGCGTATGGCGAATTTATCATACACATCCTTGCGTACTGCGTTACTCAAATTAACTATATCCTGCCCTGTTGCACCGCCTAAATTGACCAACACTAACGCTTGTTTGCTATAAACACCAGCCTGCCCCATTTTATGGCCTTTCCAACCGCATTGGTCTATCAGCCAGCCCGCAGGAATTTTCACTCCACCCTCTACATTGTAGTGTGGCATATTAGGATAACTCTTCAACAAACGCTGCAAGCATTCGTTATCCACAACTGGATTCATAAAGAAGGAGCCTGCACTACCCAATTCCTTGGGGTCGGGCAATTTTGACTGCCTTATTTGAATTATCATATTCCGCAAATCCTGTGCTGTGAGTGTTGCAGGATTCATGCCGCGCTGTTCTAACTCCCTGCGTATGGCTGCGTAATCTAAATCGGGAGAAAACTTGAGTGACAGTCGATATGTTACATATGTTATGATATATTGGCCACGCAAAGCATGCTTAAATATACTGCTACGGTAGGCATACTGACACGACTGATTGTCAAATGTTCTCAATGCCCCTGTCGCAACGTCTATAGCTTCAACCTTTTCAATATATTGGCAAGCCTCTACGCCATAGGCACCAATATTTTGAACGGCACTTGCACCAACCTCGCCAGGAATGAGAGATAAATTCTCTAATCCATAAAAGCCATGTTCCACGCAATAGGCCACAAATTCGTCCCACACAACACCTGCCCCCACGCGGAGCCACACGTTGTGTGTATCACGATACACTTTATCACACCCCACGATGCGTGAGTGTAACACCACGCCGTCAAAGTCTTTTACAAACAACAGATTACTTCCACCACCAATTTGCAGCCACCGTTTTCCTTGTAACGACGGCAAAAGCGCCTGAAGTTTTTCGACAGAGTCATATTCAACAAATTCCGCACATTGAGCATCTATGCCAAATGTGTTATGATGTAGTAATGAATACATATTTCCTATTCTTATATTATAGAGGTCGGTATTTTGACACGGAACGTTTTTACACCCGCATCACAACCACCTCATTGCATAATTTAGTTTTCAAGCCGTACCAGTCTCCAATCCTTGCCATAGCGTTCAAAGGTCAAAGAGCAACCCATTCCGCCCGACTGACTGCAGATCATGAGCACTCTGCGTCGCGAATTAGCATAACTCTGGCCATAATTGATATTTGTAATTGTGCCCGATGGTAACTTCGGCCGGTAATCAGGCCATTGTTCTACATCGAGCAAACCCTCGATACTCTGAAAATTCTCATAATCATACGTTTTGAAAGCGAAAGGCTCCTTGATATGACTCTTCTGAAACTTTTTGTCAACAGAGAAACGACGATAAAAGTCATAAAAGTCGCTGTTCACATTACGGCTCATATCATGCGATTCCAAACGTGTCAAGCGCCACTGTCCGTCGACTTTATCAAAAACATACTGTTTTACACGATGTTTCTCGAGATAAACCCACTCAAACACCACATGCCGCAACGAGGTATCCTTCTCCGCTTTTATTGAACGCGAACTATCGAATATGAGCGTGTAAACATCCAAATTCTTGTACATGGGATCAAATTTCCACGCACTCTTGGCTATCGGTCTGTTTTGGCCATCAACATAATTGGGCAACGGGAAAACGGTACGCTCTAATTGGAAACGGCGCACACGCATATACGAATAAATAAAATCGTCAAACAACCCATCTGCAGCCTTTGGCGGCAATGGCAGACTGTCAGCAGCAGTACTGTCTGTATCAGACTCCACGCAGGGCTTCTGTTTTTCTACCGGATCAGAAACCTTTCCTCCTTTACAAGAGGCCAACACCACTACAAACAGAAGAACATAAACAAATCCTTTCATTGTAAATACTACTTATTTGAACAACAAAAGTAAGGCTTTTCTTGGTAAGAAGAACATATTTGCAAAGAAATATTTATCTTTGCACGAAAAATAAGCAATAACGCAATGTTAACAGATAAAATTCAATCATTACTTGGCGAAGTGGCAAACTTACAAGCCGCCGACGCAAAGGCGCTTGAAGAACTGCGCATCAAGTATCTTAGCAAAAAAGGCGTGATAAATGGCTTGATGGGTGAATTTCGCGATGTCGCCCCTGAGAGCAAGCGCGAAATCGGCATGAAACTCAATGAGTTGAAGACTGCATTACAGGACAAACTCAACGAGCTGCGCGAGGGTCTTGCCACCAAAGAGGACGATCACTCAGACCTCGACCTTACACGTACGCCCTACCCCATAGCCATGGGCACCCGCCACCCTCTTTCTATTGTCAAGAACGAAATCATCGACATATTTTCGCGTTTGGGCTTTTCTATTGCTGACGGCCCCGAGGTTGAAGATGACTGGCACGTATTCTCATCACTGAATTTCCCTGAAGACCACCCTGCACGCGACATGCAGGACACATTCTTTGTAGAACAGCACCCCGACATCGTGCTACGTACACACACCAGCTCTGTACAAAGCCGTGTGATGGAAAATTCAAAACCACCTATCCGCGTTCTCTGCCCTGGACGCGTTTATCGCAATGAGGCCATTTCAGCCAGAGCACATTGCTTCTTCCACCAAGTCGAAGGTCTTTACATTGACAAAGACGTAAGCTTTACCGACTTGAAGCAAGTGCTGCTCACCTTTGCACGCGAGATGTTTGGACCTGACACCAAAATACGTCTGCGCCCCTCATACTTCCCATTCACCGAGCCAAGTGCCGAAATGGATATCTCATGCAACATCTGCGGCGGCAAAGGTTGCGCCTTCTGCAAGCAGACCGGTTGGGTTGAAATCTTGGGTTGCGGCATGGTTGACCCCAACGTACTCGAAGCTAACGGTATAGATAGTAAAGTATACAAAGGCTACGCATTTGGTATGGGCGTTGAGCGCATTACCAACTTGAAATACCAGGTTAAGGATCTCCGATTATTCTCTGAAAACGATGTGAGATTTCTTGACGAATTTACAGCCGCCAACTAACACTGAAAAGAGTTTTTCCCTTTCTAATTATAAGGGTAAAACCCAACATACATATATTAAGACGAGATGCGGAAAAGTTGCATACAACGACTTTTCCGCATCTCGTCTTTTAGTTTTACATTCTCGCACGATATGTACCTCAACCCTCACTTCGTAGCCCCCTCCATAAATGGTATATGGCGCATCTGTTTTTCTATATCCTTCTGTCGCTTGCGCATATAACTTGATGGAGACAACGAACTAAACTTAATAGGATTGGGCAATGTGGCTGCCACCAAAGCACAATCTGACCGACGCAATTCGCTGGCCGAGCAGCCAAAGTGACGCTGAGCTACCGCTTCTGCACCATAGATGTTTGGCCCCATCTCTATACTGTTAAGATACACCTCCATAATGCGATCCTTTGACCAAAAAAATTCTATCAGCACAGTAAAGTATGCCTCAAACCCCTTTCGCACCCACGACGAAGTTGGCCACAGAAAGACATTCTTGGCAGTTTGCTGCGATATGGTGCTGCCACCACGTGAGCGCCCTCCCTCTATATGTTCAATGGCCGCGCTCTGAATGGCATTAAAATCGAACCCATGATGATGCATAAAGTTTTGATCTTCCGAAGCCATTACCGCCACCGGCAAATAAGGCGATATTTGCTTAAGCGGCACCCATTTGTGATGAACAGCCATAGGCTCGCCCTTTAAGCCATGTTGCACACAACGTATCACCATCAAAGGCGTCAACGACACTGGCACCCAACAATAAGCAATAACGGCCAATATACTTGACACGAGAAATCCCAATACCGTATACTTCAATACCTTGAAAAAAATGCCCATAGACTAAATATAACAATTATAAAAAGACAAGCCACCTTTCACAACCATACCAATTTGTACGGCTATAACAAGGTGGCTTTATATTTTCTATATACAAAAGTTTAAGCAACTGATCACGACTCGTCTCTTCAAAACCCGTTGCAACGCCATTTTACTTTAGAAAGGCAGGTCATCTGAAGTCGAAAGTGTGGGAGACACCTCTGGAGCAGCTGGTGCAGTTGGAGCAGGAGTAGCATCAGGAGCAGGAATGGCATTCGCTGCAGCACCATTAGCCTGAGCATCAGCAGCTACTGCATCTGAAGCACGCTGAACACGCCATGCACGCAAGCTATTAAACCAACGGCCATTATACTCATGCGCATCAATATCAAAAGATACAGTCAATTCGTCACCTACATTGATATTAAATTCCCTCAGACGATCTTCGCCAAATACGCCGAACACACAGCGCTTGGGATACTGCTCGTGAGTTTCAATAACAAAATCCTGAGCCACCCACTTAGAGCCTGTTCGAGCTGATGTTCCTGTGCGCGGTTCTGTGGCCACGATAATCTTTCCTGAGATTTCCATTTTGCAATAATTGATTTGATTTTTAATAGTGTCGCGAAGTTACGAAAAAACTTTCACCCACTGCTTTTTTGAGTTGAAAAATTCGCTCGCTCAGTTGTTTTTCGTAATTTTGCCATACAAACAAAACAACTAAAACAAACCAAATTCCTCCACATGAAATTTGTTATATCCAGTTCCGTTCTTTCTTCACGACTGATGACCATCGGCCGTGTCATTGTGCAGAAAAACACAATTCCTATTTTAGACTGTTTCTGCTTCGACATACAAGGCACCACCCTGACCATCACAGCGTCTGACAACGATACTACGCTCACAGCCAAGGCCGAACTTAATGAATGCGACTCCGACGTACGCTTTGCGGTTAATGCCAAGACTTTGCAAGATGCCATCAAAGAAATTCCGGACCAGCCACTCGAGTGCTACCTTAACACCGAAAGCTACGAGTTGACTGTTGAATACCAAAACGGCCAATACAAGCTCATGGGACAGAGTGCCGAGGAATACCCTACTCCCGCCATCTCTGACGAGACTCGACTTGAATTTGATTTAGAGTGTCAAAAACTCGTACCAAGCATTACACGTTGCATGATAGCAGCTGCCAATGACACCTTGCGTCCGCAGCTCAACACTATTTGCTTTGACATTCACAGTCAAGAGGTGTCGCTTGTATCAAGCAACGGCAACCAATTGGCTCTCACCAAGCTCGCCATGCCCGAACTTAATGCTGAAGGCAGCTACCTGCTTGGCACACGCCCTGCCTCACTACTCAAGGGCATGCTGGCCAAAGCCGAAGGCAACGTGCATTTCAGCATTGGTCAACGTACGGCCATTGTTCACACCGAAGAATATTCGCTCACAAGCCGATTGGTTGAGGGCCGTTTCCCCAACTATCGTAGCGTCATACCTCAAGACAATCCCAACATCGTCACAGTCAACCGCCTGGCACTCGTCAGCGCACTGCGTCGTGTTTTAGTCTTTGCCAACGCACAAGCCGTACTTGTCAAGTTCCGTCTGGGGTCGAACACTATGAACATATCAAGCCAGGACATAGACTTCGGAAAGTCAGCAGAGGAAAATATGCTCTGCGATTATATGGGCACCCCCATGCGCATCGCATTCAAGGGCTCGGTGCTGCTTGACTTGATAAACAACATCGAGGGCGACGACATTACGCTCAAACTGTCTGATCCCAGCCGTGCTGGTCTTATCGTACCGGCCAAGCAGAAAGAGGGCGAAGAAGTACTTATGCTGATCATGCCTTCTGTCTTTAACGACTAAACTGCTATCTAATATACAAACATCTTATTTTGCGTTAGTTGATGCAGCTGTTCTTAATACGCCAAATATTCTTCGTATTATCCATAACAGTCTGCACCAACTAACAATGAGCATATTTTACAACACAAGAGAAATGAAACTATCACTTTCTCGGCCAATCATATTTTTCGACATCGAGGCAACCGGCCTTAATGTCGCAACAGACCGTATTGTCGAGCTCTGTTACATCAAACTCTATCCTGATGGAACAGAAACGGTCAAGACACAACGTTTCAATCCCGAACGACATATTTCAGAAGAAGCCTCTGCAGTAAATGGCATACATGATGAAGATGTTGCTAACTGCCCGCACTTCAAAGAACATGCTGCAGAATTGGCACAAACGTTCCAAGGGAGCGACCTCGCAGGCTTCAACTCTAACCATTTTGACATACCACTGCTCGTCGAGGAATTTATCCGCGCTGGCGTAGATTACGATGTCACAGATGCAAAGTTTGTTGACGTGCAAGGCATTTTTCACAAAATGGAGAAACGTGACCTTACCGCGGCTTACAAATTCTATTGCCACAAAGATCTGAACGACGCCCACACAGCCGAAGCCGATACACGCGCAACACTCGAAGTGCTCGAGGCACAACTTGACCGTTATGACACCGAGCTTAAAAACAGCGTGCCTTTTTTGGCAGAGTTTTCGCGCCGTACCCGCAATGTAGATTTAGCCGGACGCATCGTTTACAACGACCAGGGTGTCGAGACCATCAACTTTGGCAAATACCGCGGACGCGCTGTGGCTGATGTCCTACAACGCGATCCTGGCTACTTTGCATGGATTATGCAAGGCGACTTCACGCAAAATACCAAACAGACATTTATGCGCCTCAAATTGCGCGGGGTGTAATAACAAAGGATGAAAGGGGACGAATGGTCATAACAAGCAGCCCAAACGGCAGTTTGCATAAGATGACACCATGACATTCGTCCCCCATTATTGTTTGCTCACCCACCATATCTGACAAGAACAAGTAATTACATGAAAGGAAAAAAGATAGTTTTAGGCATCACCGGCAGCATAGCCGCCTACAAAGCATGTTCACTCATACGACTGCTCATCAAAGCTGGTGCCGAAGTGCAGGTAGTCATCACACCTGCCGGCAAAGAATTCATCACCCCAGTAACACTGTCCACACTTACATCAAAACCTGTTGTCAGCGACTTCTTTTCACGACGCGACGGGTCGTGGCATAGTCATGTCGACCTGGGGCTGTGGGCTGATGCCATGGTTATTGCTCCTTGCACTGCGTCAACACTGGGCAAAATGGCACATGGCATAGCCGACAACATGCTCATCACTACTTACCTTTCAATGAAAGCCCCCGTATTCATCGCCCCTGCCATGGATCTTGATATGTACCGTCACCCCGCCACACAGGCCAACCTGCAAACCCTCCGCCAATACGGCAACCACATCATTGAGGCGGCTGATGGCGAACTTGCAAGCCACCTGGTGGGCAAAGGACGCATGGAAGAGCCTGAGAACATATTCAATGTGCTCAACCATTTCTTCAAGTTGCAAGATGCACAACAGAGCGGACATGACTTGACGGACAAACGCGTGCTTATAACAGCTGGCCCTACATACGAGAAAATAGATGCAGTCAGGTTCATTGGCAATTTTTCAACAGGTAAAATGGGCTTTGCCCTGGCCGAAGCATGCGCCGCACGAGGCGCTGAGGTTGAACTAATAGCTGGTCCTGTGGCCATGCAAGCCCACCACCCTCACATCAAGCGCACCGATGTAACAAGCGCGCAGCAAATGTACGAAGCAGCCACAAGCATCTTTCCGCATTGCGACACAGGTATACTGTGTGCGGCAGTAGCCGATTTCACGGTAGCTGAAACAGCCAAACATAAAATTAAACGCGAGGGATCGGGTGGTTTGCATCTTGACCTCATACCCACCCACGACATTGCACGTGCTTTAGGAGCAATCAAGCACGACGGCCAAAAGCTGGTAGGGTTTGCTCTCGAAACGGACCACGAATTGGAACACGCGACCGACAAGCTAAAGCGGAAGAACCTTGATTTCATCGTGCTCAACTCACTTCGTACCCCTGGAGCCGGTTTTGCCTGCGACACCAACAAGGTCACACTGCTGTTTGCCGATGGCACCCAAAAGGACTTTCCACTCAAGAGCAAAACCGAAGTGGCCGATGACATTGTTGACTTTATCTGAACATCATGCTTAAACACCTATTTCACATAATATGTGCAATCTGCCTGCTGGGCCTTTCTGCCCCCATGCAGGCACAAGAGCTTGATGCCCGTGTGAGCATCAATCACCAACAAGTTCAAGGGACAAGCACCTCTGTGTTTGAAACGCTCAAAACCACCTTGGAGCAATTTTTGAATGACAGGCAATGGACCAATATGCAATTCAAGAAGAACGAGCGTATCAGCTGTACCTTTGCCATTACTATAAAGAAATACTCCCCCTCAGACAATACGTTTCAGGGCACACTAAACGTACAAAGCACACGTCCCGTATATGGTGCCAATTACACCACCACTTGCTTTGCCTTTAACGACCCTAATTTCAATTTCACCTATCAAGAATACGATCAGTTGGACTTCAGAGCAGACGTGATTGACAATAATCTTACCGCCATGCTTGCCTACTACGTATACATGATTATAGGCTACGACATGGATTCCATGTCGCCATCTGGCGGTACCGAATACTTCAAGATGTGCCAAGACATTGTCAATAGTGCGCAAAGCCTCAACGAAAAGGGGTGGAAGGCCTTTGAAGATAACAAAAATCGCCACGCTATAATCACCGACCTGCTTGACGGCGGTATGGAGCCATATCACAAAATGCTCTATACCTATTATCGGCAAGGACTTGATGTGATGAGTGAAAACACCGAACGTGGACGAGCAGGCATAACCCAAGCTATTGAACTACTGAAACAGGCGCACGAAAACAAGACAATGAGTGCCCTTCCACAAATCTTTACAGAATTCAAACGCGATGAGATTATGAACATCTACAAAGGGCATACCACATCAAGCGAAAAAGAGAACATTGTCAACATACTTACTAAGATTAATGCTTCGCAGAGTTCATATTGGCGCGACATCTAATTAAGTAAAGCTGAGAACAATCAAGAACTAACGTGTGCGTGCGTTCAACCCAAGCACTATCAAAGTCAGGAGTTAATCATATAACAGATTCCTGCTCCTATTTTTATTAAACGCACAATAATAGTCACATACAACTGAATATGCTTCATCATCTCACAATATCACATTACGCACTCATTGAACACCTGGACATCGACTTTAACTCAGGGTTCACCGTCATAACCGGACAAACGGGTGCGGGCAAAAGCATCATGTTAGGAGCCCTCAATTTACTACTGGGCGGACGTGCAGATGCCAAATCCATTCAGTCTGGCGAAAAAAAGTGCACCGTTGAAGCCTCATTTAACATCGAGAACCTCGGACTTGAGTCCTTCTTTGCACGCAACGATATTGACTTCGACGCCACTGACTGCATCATACGGCGAGAGGTATTACAGTCGGGCAAAAGCCGTGCTTTCATAAACGACACGCCTGTCCCTGCAGCCAAACTTAAAGAGATTGGAGCCTCACTCATCGATATTCATTCGCAACACCAGAACCTGCTCATACGCAATGAGCATTTTCTCATCGACACACTCGACATTATTGCAGCCCACCCTCAAGTGGTCAGCGACTACAAATGCTTGTACGGGCAGTGCAAGCAAGCCGAGTTGGTGTTGTCACAATTACAAGAGCGCAGCATTAAAGGACGTACCGATCAAGAATATCTCACATTTCAGCTTAACCAAATAGACGAAGCACAACTGCAACCCGAAGAGCAAGATGCGCTTGAAAATGAACAGCACCTGCTCGCACATGCCGAAGATATAAAGCAAGCCTTTTATCAAGCTAAGGGACTGCTCAACACCGACGAAATGAGTCTCTCACAAAACCTGAGGCAAGCTGCAGAGACACTCGAGGCCATAAGCGACAACTACCCCGAGGCCACCGACCTGGCCGAACGACTGCGTAGCGTGCGCATTGAGGTGGAAGATATCGAGGCTGAAGTTGAAAGTAAAGCCGAAGACATCGAATACGACCCACAGAGGCTCAATTATGTAGAAGAAAGACTCAACATCATATACGAACTCGAGCAAAAGCACAATGCTACGACCATAGCCGACGTCCTTGACATCGCAGAAAAGCTACGCCTTGAACTTGACTCTATCGAGAACATTGAGGAGGATATCAAAAAGCAACAAGCCGAAGTCGAACGTCTGCGCGCACTGCGCAACAAGTTGGCGGCCCAACTAAGCAAAGAGCGCAAAGCTGCAGCCAAAATAATGGAGCAGGAACTCATCAAGGTGCTTACCACGCTGGGCATGCCAAACGCCCGCATGGAAATGCAAATAACACCTCGTACCGCCCCCGATGCAAGTGGCAATGACAATGTCATATTCCTATTTTCAGCCAATAAGAATGTGCCATTGCAGGACGTCAGCGCCATTGCATCAGGTGGTGAAATTGCACGCATGATGTTAGCACTCAAATCACTTATTGCCAAACGCACCAATTTGCCAACTATTGTATTTGACGAGATTGACACCGGTGTGTCAGGCACCATGGCCGAATGTATGGCACAAGTCATGCAAGGCATTTCTGCCAACTGCCAAGTGATTTGCATCACCCACCTGCCACAAATTGCTGCACGAGGAGCCCACCACATGCTGGTGTACAAGGAAGACAGCGAAGGGTTTACACGCAGCCACATCATTCCGCTTACCCAAGCGCAGCGCGTTGAAGAAATTGCGCACATGCTCTCTGGTTCCGAGCTGACTGATGCTGCCATTGACAATGCAAAAGCACTAATGGCACAAGCTTAACTACACAACATTCCACGACATACAATGAAAAAGGTTTTCATCGCAACACTACTCTTTACAACTACATACGGCCACATGGCACAAGCCGCAAACGACCTTCCCACAAAGGAGGCATACAAGGCCATGCTCAACCTGTTTACTTACAACGCCGAAGGCAAGCTCATCAAGTCGGACGTAGCATTTTATGTTGACAACAATGGCAGCGCGGTATGTGCTTACAGCACACTGAAAGATGCAACCCGTGCCGAAGTGGTTGATGCTAAAGGCAAAAAATACAACGTCAGCCGCATTTTGGGAGCCAATGCCACCACCGACCTTGTCAAATTCCGCGTCGACGGTGTAAAGGACAATGCCTATTATCACATTGTCACCATGCCGGTCACAACGGGACAACAGTTAACGCTGCAGAGCTATACTACCAACAAAAAGACCATCATGCCATTTGCCACAGTTGACAGTACCGAGGCATTTAACGCCCTGGCATATTACCATATTAGCGCTGGCAACGACAGTCACAACTATGGGTGTCCACTAATTGACCAAGATGGCTCACTGGTTGGTGTGGTGCAACAAAATGTAGAGAAAAACGCGACCAAAGCCTGCGCCATAGACGCACGTTTTATCAATGCACTCAACATTACTGCCGCATCGGCATTCAACAGCGATTTGGCAGCATTAAAAATTCCCCGCGCCATACCTAACGACAAGCAGGCAGCACTCAACTATCTGTTCATGCTGCCTACGACCGACTCACTGAACTGCACGACAGCCTATGCCGATTTTATAGCACAATACCCCGACATGCCCGATGGCTACGTACAACGCGCACAATATTGGGCCGGCAAGAAACAACTCGAAAAGGCCAACAACGACTATGCCACAGCCTTGTCAAAGAGTACAACCTGCACAGACACCACAGCACAAACCGAAGATGCTGTACACTATGCCATAAGTAGCAGCATCTACCGCAATGTCATGGCTGCAGGAAAAGATTCCACACTTGGCCAAGACTGGAATTTAGCACGTGCAGAGCATGAGGCCGATTTGGCATACAAAGCCAAACCTATGGCGCTATACATGGTGCAAAAGGGCAACTGCCAATATGCCGCCCGCAACTACCAGGGCGCATATACCAGTTTCATCACAGCATGCCATGATGCCGCGTTTGCCACCAGCGAAACCTACTTTTCGGCAGCGCGTTCGCTCGAGATGGCCAAGGGCGACAACCAACAGGTAATAGCCCTGCTCGACAGTTGCATCAACCGCATTCCGCAAAACAACAATACACAGTACGCGCAGTTCTACTTGGAACGTTCACAACGATTATTGAAGGCCGAAAGATATCGCGATGCTGTAGCCGACTATAACCAATACGAGCAAATGATCGGCCCGCGCAATTTGACAGACCGATTTTACGACCTGCGCTCGCAGGCCGAAGAAAAGGCACACATGTATCAGCAAGCACTCGACGACTTACACACGGCCATAGCCATTGCAGAACAGCCACTCCCCTACCAGATTGACGAAGCCGCATTGCTGCTCAACGTGGGTGAATACCAACGTGCCATTGACGCGGCAAAAAAGGTATTGACACAATGGGGCGACAATGCCGACTGTTATAAAATTATAGGTGTGGCACATGGCGAGCTCAAACACAAAGCCGAAGCATTGAAATACCTGCAACGCGCTAAAGATTTGGGTGATAAAAGTGTAGACAACTTTATCGAGAAATACAAATGATTTCGCCCCTACAATTTTAATTTTGTCAAATTGTCTACATCCTACACTATCTGTACATAACAACTTGATAACCAACAGTTTTATGAGTGTAGACACTTAACGAAACTGTCTGCACTCCTGTCTACACTTGCACAAGCAAGTAGTTTGCACAGCATGCACAGGCAGTGAAAACAGTTTCTCCGACTGGCGTGACGCCCTGCCGTAACTGAAAATTCTACCTCCCGTAACCGCATTCACAAGTTCCCTGCACAGAAATGCAGGCTTGAAAAGGGCCAAGTACAAGCGCTTACACCTGTGCCACGAGTGCAACTTAAGTGTAGAGTGTTTTGCACGTTGTCTGCACGCTTTAGTCATTTGATAATCAATGGCTTACGCATAATTAGTGCAGAGTGTAGACAAAACTGGCAAAAACGACGGACGCGTGCGCGCGATAGAGAGTAAAGTGCATCAGGACTGTTCTGTACAAGACGAACCTGGTAATACGACTTACAAAGCAATTTGCTTATAAGAAATTCATATTCTTACCCCTTATACTGTATGACACAACATCACATACACATAATAATCCTTGTTGTCTCTACCCTGTTTTGCCTTGGCAGCAAAGCACAAAATATTCACACCATCAACCCCTACCTCAATGCGGAGGAGCGCAATGGCGGTTTTTCAAGCGACAGTGTGGAGACTACCGGTGTGCCCGAAGGCCTCTACGCATGGCACATCAGTCCACGCTTTGGCGACATCATTCCTGCCACCTATGATACTATTCCGCACCGTTTTCAAAACGAGAACCAGACGATGGGTGCAACAGGGCATTACAATTTCACCGGCAACCTGGGCGCACCGCGTATCAGCCATTTCTTCAACGAGCAGGGGGTAAACATGCAAAGCGCACCATTCATCTTCAAAACACCCTACGACTATTTTCTCAAAAGTACGGACGCGCTTTTGTTCACCAACACCAAATCACCATTCACCACACTTACCTACCATTCGTGTGGCAACAAGCAAAATGGCGAAGACCGCCTAAAGGCCATGTTCGCCGTTAACGCCGGCAAAAAGTTGGGTTTGGGCTTTAATGCCGACTACCTCTATGGTCGAGGCTACTACGAAGGGCAATCTACAGCCGACTTCAACGGTATGGTTTATGCCTCATACCGCAGCGACAACTACCAGATGCATGCTTACGTGCAACACACTTATCTGAAAACACGCGAAAATGGCGGCATCGAGAACGATGACTACGTCAACCGCCCCGAAATATTTCCTACACGCTACGGCACGGGCGACATGCCCATCAATTTGGCTAAGGCATGGAACAAGATTGGAGGCAACAAGGTGTTTTTGACACACCGGTACAGCTTGGGATTTCATCGTTTTCGCGATGCAAAAGGCCAGATTGTGCCCGAGGCTGTCGTAAAGCAAATGGCCGCCGCAGCAGCTGCCACACAGACCAAGGACACAACCATGGTCAGCACAATAGCCCAGCCGCGTGTTCCGAAAGGCAGAGCAGAGAACGTGCCCGTACACACCGACAACGACACGCTCAAAATCACAAGCGAATTTGTACCCGTAAGCAGTTTTATTCACACTCTCAGCGTTGACGATAACACACGCCGCTTCATTTCGAACGAGGCAAACAACAGCGAATCACCAGGCTATTTCAACGATTTTTATCTGCCGGGCGACTCTGCACTTGACCGCACGCACCATTTGGGCATTGAAAACACCTTTGCCGTGGAATTGCACGAGGGAATGAATCGCTGGATGAAGATGGGGCTCCGCCTGTTTGGCAAACACGAATTGGCCAAATTCGATTTCAAATCTCCATCTTTTACCGCTGCCGACAAGCGCAAATTTGTAGAAAACTACTTTACTGTTGGCGCCCAAATACTGTCAACACAGAGTAAAATCATAACTTACAATGTGTTGGGTGAGTTGCGTACAACTGGCAGCGACTGGGGCGAATTTAATGTGGAAGGCAATGCCAAGCTGAATATCCCCATCAAGAAAGACTCACTGCAATTCGTGGTTAACGGCTTTGTACGCAACGAGCGCCCATCGTTTTACTACCGCCACTACATGGCCCGTAATGCATGGTGGGATAATGACAATTTGAACAAAATGTTCCATGCCCGCGTTAACGCCAGCCTACGCTATCAGGACACTCAAATAGGTGTATCGCTTGAGAACATTCAAAACTATACCTACTTTGAGGAGACCCTGACGCCATTCGAAAACAGCGACAGCTACACTTCATATCGTCACGCCATTGGTGTGGCACAAGCCAACAAGAATGTGCAATTACTGGGCATCACGCTCAACCAAGATTTTCATTGGGGCATATTTAATTGGGAGAACGAACTTGCCTACCAGGTGAGCAGCAACAAAGCCGTTTACCCTGTGCCGGCATTCTCTGCATATAGCAATGTCTACCTTTTGTTTCACATTGCTAAAGTGCTGCGCACCGAGATCGGTGCCGACGTGCGCTACTTTACGCGCTACGCTGCACCTGCCTACTCGCCCATCATCGGACAATTTGCTGTGCAGGACGCGCAATACGCCACCCGCATTGGCAACTACCCTATAATCAATGCATACGCTAATTTCCATCTTAAACGCACACGCTTTTATTTGATGGCATCACACGTCAACTATTCGTCAGGTGCAGGACGCCCATTCCTTGTGCCACACTACCCGCTCAACCGCTTGACTATACACTTTGGCGTGTCGTGGAATTTTGTGAATTAGCGAAAATTAAATAGATATAGGATTGTGCGTCAATGCAAAAGACGTAATTTTGCATTTACACACTCTTGTATCACAACATTATCTTGAGTGTGACATAACACACAACGAACAAAAAACAAGTAACAACCACATGGCTGAAACAATAGACATACGCCTGCTCAATGCACAAATTGAGGCTGAAACAGGCTTTATTACAGACTTGGTGGAGGGCATGAACCGCACCATTGTCGGACAGAAACATCTCGTCAACTCGCTTCTTATTGGCCTCCTCTCTGATGGTCACATACTACTCGAAGGTGTGCCAGGTTTGGCCAAGACGTTGGCCATCAAGACATTGGCCTCGCTGATTGACGCCAAATTCGGACGTTTGCAATTTACCCCCGACCTGCTGCCGGCAGACGTTATAGGCACCATGATTTATAGCCAGAAAGATGAGAGTTTCAAGGTCAAGAAAGGCCCCATCTTTGCAAACTTTGTACTGGCCGACGAAATCAACCGTGCACCGGCTAAAGTGCAGAGTGCACTGCTCGAAGCCATGCAAGAGCATCAAGTAACTATCGGTGACAACACATTTGCACTGCCAAATCCCTTCTTGGTGTTAGCCACCCAGAACCCTATTGAACAAGAAGGCACTTACGAACTGCCCGAAGCGCAAGTTGACCGTTTCATGATGAAAGTCATCATTGACTATCCGACCATTGAGGAGGAAAAGAAAATCATGCGTGCACACATCAACGACAGTTTTAGCCACGTGTCGCCTGTCATTGACACCGACCGCATACTGAAAGCACGTCAACTGGTAAAACAAGTATACATAGACGAGCGTATTGAGCAATACATTGCCGACATAGTCTTTGCCACACGATATCCAGAGCAATACAAGCTCAAGGATTTCAAAAACTATATTTCGTTTGGCGGTTCACCACGTGCCAGCATAAACTTGGCTCTGGCCGCCCGTGCTTGTGCGTTTATCAAGCGCCGCGGATACGTTGTACCTGAAGATGTGCGCGAGGTGGCAGCCGACGTGCTTCGCCACCGCATTGGCTTGTCTTACGAAGCTGAAGCATCGGACATCAAGGCTGATGACATTGTCAAGGAAATTCTCAACAAAGTTGAAGTGCCCTAAATCAGAATGGGCTACTGCGTGAAACCCTATGACAGGGCCATGCACCAACGTGTTAATCAACAGGCAAAACAAAGCATTTACAAACATACAGCAACAGATGGATACTTCGGAACTTCTACGCCGTGTTCGCAGTATTGAAATTAAGACAAAAGCCATCACCAACAATATTTTTGCAGGCGAGTACCACTCAGCCTTCAAGGGCCGTGGTATGTCATTTGCCGAAGTGCGTGAATACCAACCTGGCGATGACATACGCGACATCGATTGGAATGTAACGGCTCGTATGAACCGGCCATACGTAAAGGTGTTTGAAGAAGAACGCGAGTTGACGCTCATGCTGCTTATAGACTTGTCTGCCAGTCAAAATTTCGGTACGCACCAACGCACACAGCGCGAATTGGCTACTGAGATTGCGGCAACGTTGGCTTTTTCGGCCATGAAGAATAATGACAAGATTGGTGTGATATTCTTTACCGACCGCATCGAAAAGTTTATCCCGCCACAAAAAGGGCGCAAGCATGTGCTTTACATCATCAGGGAGCTGCTTGACTTCAAGCCACAAGGCAACCGTACGAATGTGGGCATGGCTCTGGAATATCTTGTAAAAATCATGACCAAACGGTCCATAGCCTTTGTGTTGAGCGACTTCCTTACCACCGACGATTATTCGCGCCCGCTCATGGTGGCCGCACGCAAACATGACGTGGTGGCACTGCACTTGTACGACCAATGTATGGCCTCATTGCCCGACATTGGACTAATAAAAGTAACAGACGCTGAAACAGGACACGAGCAATATCTTGACACATCAAGCAAAGCCACTCGCCAACATCAGCAAAAGTGGTGGCAAGCACACAATGAGGAATTGGCCACTCGCTTCAGTAAGAGCAAAGTTGACTATACGTCTATCGCCACAGACGCGGATTATGTGCGCCCGCTCATGAACCTTTTTGCCCAACGCTGACCTATTTTATTATGAAGAGAGGATACTCACATTGCCTTATATCGAAATTGGCTACCACATTGGTCATACTATTATCAATGTGCTTTAATACCGTCGTCTCGGCACAGGTTGTTGTTGAGGCACGTACAGATACGGCCAGTTTCTTGATAGGCGAACAAATTCAACTTACCGTTAAATGTACGGCAAATGCACGCCAGCGCGTTGATTTTCCATATTTTCAACCTCAGCAGCAACTTGTACCGGGTGTTGAAGTTATTGACTGCGGACGCATTGACACAACCATGCTCAACAACGGCAAACGCATTCAGCTGACGCGCCGCTATACCATCACGTCTTTTGACTCTGCCATGTACAACATTCCCCCTTTCAAGGTGAAAGTTGACGGCAAAACCTATCTGTCAAGGGGCAACATTGGTATCAAGGTTAACACCGTACCAGTGGATTTGAACCACCCAGACAAGTTTAACGGGCCTCACGATGTGGTGGAGCAACCATTTGAATGGAGTTGGACTATTACTTTAATAGCACTGGCTTGCATGCTGATGCTGACTGCGGTTGTCATGATGGCAATACGACTTGCCGACCCTAAATTGATAACACGCCGCATGGTTGTAATGCCTCCCACCCCTGCACACGTAACGGCCATTGACCAAATAGAAAAGATAAAGCTCGCGCCACAAGATGACACCAAGCAGTACTACATGGCCTTGACCGACACCTTGCGCGCATACATCGAGAAACGCTTCGGCTTTAATGCCAAAGAGATGACGACCAGTCAAATTCTGGATAACCTGTACCAACTTAAGAACGAAGAAGCTATTGCTGAATTGAAGACTGTGCTTATTACAGCTGACTTGGTGAAATTTGCCAAGCATACTACTACGATGTCTGAGCAGGACCGCAGCCTTGTACAAGCAATGAACTACGTGCAGGCTACAAAACTTGAGCCTAAGCAAATGCCCAAACCACGCATCGAGTATGTGTCGCTCTCAAACAAAAAACAGATTTTTTGGCGCAACGTTATGCGTGTGGCATCATGCGGCCTGGCTATAGCGACACTGGCATTATGCGCATACAATCTGTACCTTATTTATTGCAGTTTTGCTTAATCAGCACTTTATTATGACATTCGCATCGCCTACATACTTTTTGCTACTTTTGCTGCTTGTACCCTATTTTATATGGTACTTTCTGTTTCGTTCAAAACACGAAAGCCATATATTATGGGCAAGCACCGAAACCTTTCGCCATGCACCGTCGACCTGGCGCACACGTCTCATTCACCTGCCTTTCTTTCTGCACGTTGTGAGTTTTGTGCTCATAGTGATGGTGCTGGCACGCCCACAAAGCGACCACTATTGGCACACAGGCGAAACTGAAGGCATAGACATCATGATGACACTCGACATTTCAACGTCTATGGCCACTCCCGATATTTCGCCCAACCGTATATCTGCCGCCAAGGATGTAGCTCTGGAGTTTATCAACAACCGACCGAATGACAACATCGGCCTTACGCTGTTTGGCGGAGAAGCTTACACACAGTGCCCACTTACAACCGACCATGGTACGCTGATGCGAAGTTTTAAGGGTGCCACCTGTTCACTGCAAAACGATGGCATCATACAGCCTGGCACAGCTATAGGTATGGGTATTGCAAGCGCCGTGTCGCATTTGAATAACAGCCAAGCCAAAAGCAAAGTTATCATACTGCTTACTGATGGAGCAAACAATACTGGCGAGATTTCTCCCTTAATGGCCACCGACATGGCCAAATCTCTTGGCATACGCATTTATACCATATTGTTAGGCACAGAAGGTAAGGTGAACGTGCCTGTGGCTCAACTGCCCAATGGCGAAGTTTACACCCAACAAGTTGATGATACAGTGGACCCTACTACTCTCAAACAGATTGCACATGAAACTGGGGGAACTTTTTATAAGGCTACCTCACGCTCATCATTGAAGAAGGTGTATGCCGACATTGATAAACTTGAGAAATCGAAATTGAAGGTCAACAACCACAACCGACACTACGAGGCTTACATGCCCTTTGCCATTACTGCATTGATAGTAATGCTGATTGATACGCTGCTGCGCATCACGTGGTTCAAACGTTTATAAAACGTATAAGTTTTGAACATCTACTTATAGATATTATTTATGCTAATATTTCAAAGTCCACACAACCTATATTGGTTACTGCTCATACCTTTGTGCTGCATCATATACATTTATCAAACAATACGCCAGCGCAAGAAGATGGCTGTACTGGGCAATCGTGACCGAATTATGGCCTTAATGCCTGGACGATCTAAATGGCGCAAACACATACGCTTTGGCTTGCTCATGCTTGTTGTAGCTGCACTTGTTCTGACCATAGCACGTCCGCTCTATGGTACAAAGCAACAAACCGAAACAGCTAACGGCATTGAAGCAGTTGTGATGGTAGACGTGTCAAACTCTATGCTTGCCAACGATGTGCAACCTTCGCGTTTGGATCGTGCCAAATTGCTTGTGACCAACATGGTGGACAAGATGAAAAACGATAAGGTGGCACTTGGTGTATTTGCCGGTGAAGCATACCCGCAACTGCCTATCACATCGGACTATGCTGCAGCCAAAACATTTATTGACGCGTTGTCGGCAGGCATGGTTACCATGCAAGGCACTGATATTGCAGCCGCCATTGACCTGGGGTGTAAGAGTTTTACCCAGAACAAGGACGTGGGCAAGGCTATCATACTCATAACTGATGGCGAGAACCATGAGGGAGGTGCCGAAGAGGCTGCCAAAGCCGCAACCAAGGCAGGCATAAATGTATATGTGATTGGGGTGGGCACTACACAAGGAAGCGAAATTCCTACCGCAAATGGTCCACTGACTGACGCCAATGGACAAGTTGTGCACACCGCACTTAACGAACAAATGTGCCGTGACATAGCACAAGCCGGAAAAGGACTTTACCTGCATCTTGACCAAAGCAATAGTGCACAAGACGAACTGCAGACACAACTCAAACAACTTAAACAGTCATCTACTACAACCTCATATACTGCACGCAACGAGCAATTTCAAGCCGTAGCCTTGATCGCCTTGCTCTTGCTTATTATTGAGGCATGTATTAATGACACGAAAAACGCGTTCTTTAACAAGTTCAAAATATTCAACAAATGATACGGTCTGGCATTATTACATACATTATCATAGTCTTAGCATGCCTGTCGCCCAATCTGGCTACAAGTGTGCACGCCCAAAATTGGATATATAGGTATACGCATATTGGAAATCAGAAATTCCATAAAGGACAGACTGACAAAGCTGAACAATATTACTTGCGGCTGTTGAAAGAGGCACCTAATAACAGCAGAGCCATGTTTAATCTGGCCGATGCGTATCTGGCTAAAGGTGATGTAAGGGGGGCAGACAGTCTGTACAACAAGGTGACACAGATTGAAACTAACCCACAAGTACGGTCTATGGCTTGGCATAATCGTGGATACATTAGCCAAAGAGCTGCTTTACAAAGTCGCGAGCAAGAACAACAATTGCTGCGTACCGCCATTGAGCAATACAAACAAGCACTGCGACTTGAGCCACATAGCGACCGCACCCGTTACAATTTGGCCCTGTGCCAAAAGCAACTTAAAGAAAGTACTAACAACAAACAGCAGAACAAGCAACAACAAAAGCAGCAACAGCAACAAAAGAACAAACAGAACGAACAACAGCAACAACAAAAGAACAACAGCAACAAGCAGCAAGACAAGCGGCAAGACAAGCAGCAAACTGAGCAATATATGAATTTGGCAAGGCAAGCAGAGCGTAGAGCGCTTGAAAAGCTCAAACAGCACCAACCCAGGCAACGCAGCAAGGACAAGAATTGGTGATGCGACACATAGCCTTGCACGAAAGGAAAACAAGATTTTATTGAACACATGCCATATATCTCTACTAACATTTCTGACATATACAATATAAAGGGCAAAGGACATATGCTTCTTTCGCACCTTGCCACATTATTCATAGCACTTTTTGCCTGCATCAATGCTTGTGCACAATCATTCAAAGCCCACATTGAGGAGGTGGGCGGCTACTATCGCCTGACCTTTACAGTAACGAGCAGCGATGTTAAGGGCTTTACCCCACCCTCGCTCTCGGCTTTTGAGGTGTTGAGTGGCCCAAGCACATTTACATCAAGTAACTATCAAATAGTTAACGGAAGAGCATCACACAACGAAAGTACTACTTACACATACATACTGTCTGCACGCAAAAGCGGGCATATAACTATTGGCGCAGCCACCGTGCAAGTTAATGGCCGCACTTTGCACAGCCGCCCTGTCAGTCTGCACGCACAATCTGGCGGTAATAGCGGGACAAGCAATCACAGCAGTGCATCACAAAATAACACAAGCTATGACCAACTGCAACAGGCCGGCAGCAAGGTTACGCAACACGACCTTTTTATAGATGTAACTCCCAGCCGCACTAAAGTATATGAACAAGAGGCCATATTATTGACCTACCGCATACATGCCCGTGTGGGGGTGGGATTGTCGAATACGAGTTTGGTTCAAAAGCCCGATTTCAAAGGTCTCATTTCACAAGAGCTACCTCTGCCTGGCAACCAAATCCAAACTACTCTTGAACACCGGAACGGCGCGGCATATCGTACCGGAACAATTCTACAATACTTAATTTTTCCACAGCATAGCGGCAGCATTACCATTCCGAGCATAACCTTTGATTGCGCTGTAGTGCAACAAGACCATACAATGGATTTGGCTGATGCTTTTTTCAATGGCGGAGGTACTATTGGGGTGCAAGTACGCCGCAGTGTGGCGCCACTGAAAATACAAGTTTCGTCACTGCCCATGCCACGTCCTGCAAACTTTTCGGGAGCTGTGGGTAAATTTAATATACAAGGAGAATTACTCAACAGTCATATCAAAACAAATGATGTGGCCACTTACCGCATTACGCTTAGCGGATTAGGCAATCTTAAACTCATTACGGCCCCGGTCGTTAACTTTCCCAAAGACTTTGACACCTTTGATGCCAAAACGACAGACAACACGAAAGTCAACACCGATGGGCTGCATGGACAGTTGACCTTTGATTACACCTTCGTACCACGAAACGTGGGCGATTATACGATACCTGCTACAGATTTCGTATTTTTCGATTCTGCCACAGGTACTTATCGCACCATACGTACAAGTCCAGTAAAACTGCACATATCCAAAGGTTCACAATCAAATGCCGACGTTGACAAGCAGTTAGCTTTGCTCAAGAGTGATATTCGAAATTGCAAGTCTACCGAACATAGCTCTATATTGGCCTGGGGCAGTACAAGCTATGTTATGCTTAACATTTTGCTCATTGTCATCTCTATAGTCTTATGGATACTTGTTAGTATTTGGAACAGGAAACAACATGACACCTCCCTGCATAACAACAGCCGTGCATACAAGAATGCCATGCGCACACTCCGACTGGCAGACCCCACGGCTAAAGGACAAGAGAATGGCAAATATTATAGCACAATAAGCCAAGCTATCGACAACTATTTGGCAACTTACTTCGGTCTGCAAAAGTCTGATATGAACAGAGACAGCATACGGCATTTATTACAAGACAAGCACATAGATGATACGGTCATCAACAACTTGTTTGAAGTTACTGATTATTGTCAATATGCTGAATTTGCTCCCAATAATGATGCTGACAAAGTTCAGACTTTAGCCAAAGCCAAAGATGTTATTAAGTTGATTGATGATGCTTTGAAGAATAAGGCTTAAACATAATTTTCACTCTCACCTATACGTAATAATTCGATGCGAAATTTCATCATATCATTACTTGTCATGCTGATTGCCACGAATGTAACGGCACAAACAGCCAATGACAAGGCTGAACAAGCTTACCAACAAAAGGATTATGTGCAAGCTGCTAAAAGCTATGCCCAACTCTTGCCACAAAAAGGCCAAGTAAACCACAACGCAAAGGAGTTGGAGGCCACATACTACAATTTGGGTAACTGCCACTACAGACTTAAGAATATAGGACAAGCCATTTGGTGTTATCAGCAGGCCCTCAGAATAAATCCTGCTGACGATGATGCCCAATTCAATCTGCAACTTTCACAGACCAAAACGCAAGATAACCTGAACGCATCAACTGGGCTATTTTTTACATCCTTCTTCAAAAAGGCGGTCTGCACTGCAAGCAGTGATACATGGGGGGGCGTAGCGCTCATCATGTTGGTTCTGTGCGTGGCATCTGCTTTGACTTGCAAAATGGGTAAAAGCATCAGCATACGCAAAGCAAGTTTCGCTTTCAGTATTATCTTTGGTATATTCACACTATCTGCATACGCTTTTGCATACATTGAGCAGCACTTCATATACCCTGGCACTCAAGCTGTTGTTATTCAAGAAATACAAACTTACGCATCACCTACTGTCACTTCGGCCAAAACGCGCACCTTGCACGAGGGGGCCATTATTGGTGTTAACGGACGCACAGGCAATAATTGGATAGAGGCCGAATTGCAAGATGGCATGGTTGTATACCTACAATCGGATATCACCCTGCCAAATGCAAATGATTTATGCACTTCACCCATTAGCCCGTCTGTCAAACTTTGGCAGCTTTACTAAAAAAACTTCCACTACAATAAGCCACTCATGGACCAAGCTATAACCTTGCTACTAAACGGCAGTTCTTCGCTCTACCTGGACGGCATTGCATGGACCGCAACACAAACAACCACGTGGTTGCCACTTGCCATTGTGCTGCTATATGTCGTTATTCAGGCAAATGATTTAAGGGGCATTCTGCGCATAATCATCTGCATCAGCCTTTGCATCGCATTGGCCGACCAAGTGGCATCGAGCGTATTCAAGCCCTTAGTAGCGCGCTGGCGTCCGACGCACGACCCCTACATCATGTATATGGTTGATATTGTTCGAGGTTATCGAGGGGGTAACTATGGTTTCTTTTCAAGTCATGCAGCCAACACTATGGCTGTTGCCACCTTTGTCACGTTGCTAATGCGCCGCAAAACGCTCAGTTACTGGCTCGGCAGTTGGGTATTGCTCAACTGTTGGACACGCATTTATCTTGGAGTGCACTATGCCGGCGATTTGTTTACAGGACTCGTGTGGGGTGGCATTGTTGGAGTCGGCATATACAAACTCTTTGTGTTTTGGTCTATGAAAGTGGCACAAACGCAACGGAAAGCGCAATATGCACTCCTTAATACAGAAAAGCCATATTTTACGACAAGCAATTACACTTTGCACCAATCACATTTATTGATTGCCGCACTACTAACTACATATTTATATATTGCTTTCAAAGCCTTATTCTTTGCAGAATAGGGAAACGTGTCTTTGCATAAAAACAAAAAGAATCAGACGGCCTATAAGCCGGGTTCTGTGCCCATGCACCCTAAAAAGATGCACAGCGCCTGCCATTTATCCGCGCACTTTGTTGCCAAAGTGCTCTATCGTTCTACCCTCCAACGCGCATTTAACACTGTTTAGGCGTTAAATGCTCGGACGAGCAGCCCTCTTACGCTGGTATACATGAACTTTCAACTTCTGACGTGCACAGCACACATGTCACCATGTGCCTGGTGGGCTCTTACCCCGCCTTCTCACCCTTACCCTACTGTTATAGTGACAGCGGGCGGTTATTTTCTTCTGCACTAGTTCACCCTCACGGACGACTTCCAATTAAGAAGCAGAATGCTCTACGTTGCCCGGACTTTCCTCCTGCATCTCAAAAAACGAATGCACACGGCAAGCCGGCCGACTGATTCTTATGTAACGCGAAGGTACAAAAAAATTAACGTCTACGAATGTCGTATGCTCAAAAAAATGTACTTTTGCAAACTAATGAAACGCCTTGCATACATATTACGGCTTTGCTGATTACAAGGACGTTGTCATAAACGTTGCCGATTATATAAGTAGGTGTTCTCTTTGCACTGACGCCTGCCGATTGTATAATATAATTCTGGACACCTACTAATCATACCTAAACCTCATGAAAAAAGGGCTTTTACTCATAGCTGTTGTTTGGCTCTCGACACTGCGAATTTGGGCACAACCAGGACGTACAACAATCTTGGCCCCCAATATACATACTGTTAGACTTATTGTTGACAACCAAATTGAAGCTTTCCCCGTATTGAAACTTAACGATGGTAAAACTCTGGAGGTCAGTTTCGACGACATGACACACGAGTACCGCCGTTACACCTACAAAGTGGAGCATTGCGATGTTTACGGCAATGTATCTGAAGATTTATTTGACAATGAGTATGTCAATGCCACGAGCAATGAGGTTGTCATCGAAGACTACGAGCCGAGTCAAAACACAACTGTAAATTACACACATTATTCGTTTACACTGCCTAACACACAAATGCGGCCACTGCTTTCGGGCAATTACCGCATCACCATCAGCACCGAAAATGACGAAGGCAGCAATGTGCCGGTAATACAAACATACTTTGCCATAGTTGACCGAAAAGTCAGCATTTACCCCACATGCACAACCGATACCGACATTGACCACAATAATTCTCACCAACAATTATCACTCAAAATTGACTGCAGCAACTTACTTCTACGTGATGCTGAAAATGAAGTCAAAGTAATTGTCTTGCAAAATCGGCGATGGGATAATGCCGTCATTGGGCCACAATACACAGGCATCAACAACAACACTTTGCTTTGGGAGCACTGCCACAGCTTAATATTCGAAGCCGGCAATGAATACCGCAAGGCCGAATTTCTGTCTACACGCTACCCTGGAATGCACGGCGAAAGTGTTAGATGGATAGATCCATTCTACCACTACACGATGATGACCGATTACCCACGCAAAAACTACCTTTACGACGAGGACAAAAATGGTCTCAGCGTAACAAGATACGACAGCAATGGTGATGCCGATTATGAAGCTGACTACGTCATGATGCACTTCAAACTTGACATGCCATGCTTACCTCAAGACCAACAAGTCTATGTGTACGGGCAATGGGCTGGTAACAACCTTAACCCAACCTGTCGAATGCAATACAACGACTCTGAACAGGCTTACACGGCTGACATTTTGATGAAATGCGGTTACTACAACTACATATATCTTTGCGCTAAAAACGACTCAGCAAGAGGTTATACACAACCAACCGAGGGCAATTTCTTTCAAACAGAAAACGAATATGATATTCTTGTGTACCACAAGCCAACCGGCACAAGATATTGGCAACTGGTAGGCTGTGTCACACCTATTTATCGAAACAAATAATACTTCCCCACTCCACCACTTTACACCGACATCACACAAACATGTTTATTCAAATACTCGACTTTATCGGCACATTTGCCTTTGCAATATCTGGCATTCGTTTGGCTTCTGCCAAGCATTTCGACTTATTGGGCGCATACTGCGTAGGCTTGACTACTGCCATTGGCGGAGGCACCATGCGAGACCTCTTACTGAGCCAGCCTCCGTTTTGGATGACAAATTCTTTTTACCTTATTTGCACAGGCTTTGCCCTTATTTGGGTAATCATATTTCGCAAGTTTCTCATTAAGCAAGAGAATACTTGGTTCCTGTTCGACACGATTGGACTGGCTCTTTTTGCCGTCGTTGGCATCGAAAAGACACTTGCCGCCGGATTTCCATTTTGGACAGCCATAATTATGGGTACCATGACTGGTGCCGGAGGGGGTGTATTCCGTGATGTTTTTATAAACGAAGTACCACTTATCTTCAGGAAAGAGATCTATGCCATGGCTTGCATCATTGGCGGCATAGCCTACTTCATCTGCTACAAAATCGGCATGGGTAACATTGCTTCAGGACTGATATGCGGCCTATTTGTCATAATATCCCGCATCTTGGCTGTTCACTACAGAATACACTTACCAACACTCAAAGGCGACAACGAGTAAACTGCACAGCTACTTACCACCATGAGCATGATATACCTGCATGTGCCATTTTGCACCAGCCGCTGCATCTACTGCGATTTCTATTCCACCACCCAATCAGCAACTGTCAGACACGAATATGTCAATGCGGCTTGTGCCGAACTTGCCAATCGCAAGAGCTACCTGGCTGACAGGCATATCCAAAGCATATACTTTGGGGGTGGGACTCCATCACAATTACAAATAAAAGAGATTGCGATACTTCTCGACAGTATCAACAAACACTACGATATTGATACCAACGCTGAAATCACGCTCGAAGCTAACCCCGACGATGTTACACCCGACTTTGCACACGACCTGTGCAACCTTGGTTTCAACCGCGTCAGTTTGGGCGTACAGAGTTTCAATGACCGGATATTGAAAATGCTCAATCGACGTCATGATGCAGCTACAGCACAAGATGCCGTACACACCCTGCAACAAGCCGGGCTTGACAATATTAGCATTGACTTGATTTATGGATTGCCCACTCAACTGCTGCAAGATTTTTCGTCAGATTTACAAAAAGCCTTTTCATTGCCCATCAAGCATTTGTCGACCTACGCGCTAAGCATTGAACAAGGTACCTTGCTACAACGCAAGATACAATCTAACGAACTTGCCGAAACCGACGAAGACACTTTTATAGCCGAATACGAGATCATGATGCAACAGGCTCACGCACATGGGTTTGAACATTACGAAATCTCGAACTTTGCCTTACCTGGCTTTGAATCAAGGCATAATTCTGGATATTGGAACAACACCCCCTACCTTGGCATTGGACCTGGAGCGCACTCGTTCAACGGTACAGACGAAAGACAATATAACGAGCCGAATTTAGGAAAATATATTTCCGCAGCGGGACTTCCACCACACACCATCGAGCACCTCACGCTCTCCGATCAGTTTGACGAGCAAATATTTACATCTCTACGTACCCGCAAAGGGCTCTCGCTCAAAAACTTGGAAAAGAGGTTTGATAAAGCATGGATTGAATACTTGAAAAGAGCTGCGCAAAAACATATTATCAGCGGAAACTTGTCTTTCAACAACAACACGCTATGCCTCACACGAAAAGGTATTATGACAAGTAATGATATCATCAGCGACTTGATGCGTGCAGAATAAGTTGCAACCAGAACACCAACTTAAGCCCCAATAACAGATTAAGCAATCTGCCATTGGGGCTTTTTGCTTGACTTGTAAAAGAGTTGCGTGTTATCAACAATCATACACGCACTGCATATTCTTCTCAAGTTGTGCTGCCGAACTTGCACCAACGAGCACACTTGTTACACCCTTTTGGCGCAATATCCATGCAAGTGCTTCTTCTGCCAAGGTCTTCCCCTGAGCAGCCGCTTCCATATTCCATGCCTTTAAGTTGTCCAACAATTCTGGTGTAAGAGCCGAATGTTTCAAAAAATGCTCCTTAGCCATTCTGCTATCAGCAGGAATGCCATTGATATAACGGTCTGTTAGCAGCCCCTGTGCCAAAGGCGAAAACGAAATAAAGCCTATGCCCTGTTCTGCGCAGTAATCCAATATGCCTTGATCCTGCGGTGCACGATCTATCAAGTTTAAGCGTCCTTGATAAATCAAGAGCGGGCAATCACGTTCCTTCAAATATTGGCAAGCAAACTTCAGAGCCTCCAACGGCCAACGACTTATGCCAAGATACAAAGCCTTACCTTGCTTAACCACATCGACCATAGTTTGCAATGTCTCCTCCAAAGGTGTGTTTGGATCATAACGATGGCTATAGAACAAGTCTACATATTCAATGCCCATACGCTTCAAACTTTGGTCAAGGCTTGACATCAAATATTTGCGCGACCCCCAATTTCCGTATGGTCCGGGCCACATGTCATATCCAGCCTTAGTTGCAATAAACAATTCGTCACGATAAGGAGCAAAATCGTCACGCAGAAGGCGTCCCAAAGTCTCTTCTGCACTACCTGGAGGTGGGCCATAATTGTTTGCCAAGTCAAAGTGCGTAATACCATGGTCAAAAGCATAATGCGCTATTTCACGGCAACGAGCATACGAATCCTCGCCCCCAAAATTATGCCAGAAGCCCAAACTTACCTTTGGCAAGAGCACGCCACTCTTTCCACACCGCTTGTACAAGATGTCTGCTGCATCATACCTGTTTGCACAAGCCCGATAATTTTGTGTTGGTTGCATGTTATCCATATTTTGTTTTAATGATAATAACGAATGCAGAGTACCCTGCACACATTTGCAAATATCGGCATTTCTAAGTAGCACACAACAAATAACGCCCCAAAAAACTCATAATAGTTTTCTGGGGCATCACTTTTGTTTTGTTTTAATACTGTTCTTACTTCATGTCATTATGTTGGTTCATCAGTATTTCCTCGCCGTTCGTGTTATAAAAGGCATATTGCAAATAAGCTAATTTTTGGTTGGGATAAACCCTTACGCCCATACCATACTTCATTTGCCAGCGTCTTTTGATTGAGAAAAATCCCTGGTTTATATATGCAGCAACAAACGGGTGCACATAAAGGCGGAAACGCTTGATACCAAGTTTGTTTACCAAAGTGTCAATCTTAGTTTCAAGAGAATCAGTAAACAATATGCTGGGCTTAATTTTTCCGGTGCCACCACAAGTAGGACAAGTTTCCTCCACGTTGACATCCATTACCGGACGCACACGCTGACGCGTAATCTGCATCAATCCAAACTTCGAGAGCGGCAAAATGCTATGCTTAGCACGATCCTTACGCATGTTTTCAACCATGCGCTCGTAAAGTTTTTGGCGATTTTCGGGCAAGTTCATGTCAATAAAGTCGACCACAATGATACCACCCATATCGCGCAAGCGCAATTGACGTGCTAATTCGTCTGCGGCACCAAGGTTCACATCAAGTGCATTAACCTCCTGTCCTTCCGAGCTTTTTGATCGGTTACCACTATTCACGTCAACAACATGCAAAGCCTCAGTCTGTTCTATTATCAAGTAGGCGCCATGCTTGTATGTTACGGTGCGACCGAGCGAAGTCTTAATCTGTTTGGTCACCGAGAAATTGTCGAATATGGGCACAACCCCCTTATACAATTTCACAATATCCTTACACTCAGGAGCAATCAAGCTCACATAGTTGCGCACCTCGTTGAACACCGTCTGATCGTTGACATAAATGTTCTCATACGAAGGATTAAACAAGTCACGCAGCAAAGCAACAGTGCGACTTGTCTCCTCATAGGCCAACTGTGGCAAGGTCAATGCCTCGCGGCGAGTTTGCTTCACCTTAGCTATGGTGTTTTCCCAACGCTTGAGCAAAATTCGCATTTCGTTGTCAAGTTCCGCCACACGCATGTTCTCAGCCACCGTACGTATAATCACGCCAAAGCCCTTAGGTTTAATGCTTTGAACGAGCTGTTTCAATCGCGTGCGTTCAGCTCCCGACTTGATTTTCGACGATACCGATATCTTTTCGCTAAATGGAATCAATACAAGGAAACGGCCTGCAAATGAAAGTTCCGAAGTCAATCGTGGACCTTTGGTATTGATAGGTTCTTTCACTATCTGCACCAATATTTCCTGTCCAACTTTCAGCGTGTTTTGTATACTGCCGTCCTTGTCCAGGTCAGGCTGTTTGCCCACCTTGTCGAGTGTCACATTGCGTCGCCCATCTGCAATTAACTGCAGATATTTCTCTTGAGCATGATAGCGTGTGCCCAAGTCCAAATAATGCAGAAAGGCATCACGCTCAAAACCAACATTCACGAAGCAAGCATTCAGTCCTGGCATGAGCTTGCGCACCTTTGCCAAATAGATGTTTCCTACCGAAAAATGCTCAGAACGTCCCTCGCGCTGGTACTCAACGAGTCTTTTATCCTCGAGCAACGCGATGGAAATATCCTTTTTCGTAACATCTACAATAACTTCGCTTGTCATGAATATAAATATAATTCTTTCGAAAGTAGTCTGCCCACACATCAAATATTAACTGTGCACCAGCTACCTTCATTTAAGTAAAAAAGAACGAGCAAACGAGTAATCATGCTCCTTTCGGGGCCATAACTTTAGCTCGTTTACTCGTTGGTGGGTTAAAAGAGACTCTTGCTGAGAGTCGTCGAGCCTTTACTTGCTCTTATGACGATTCTTGCGCAGTCTTTTTTTACGTTTGTGAGTAGACATCTTGTGTCTTTTCTTCTTTTTTCCGTTAGGCATACCTATTACGTTTTATGGTTAATTATGTTAGTTATATTTTAAGCTTTCTGACTTTTATCTTTCACCGACACGGCAAACTCCTTAGCAGGCTTAAATGCAGCAATATCGTGCTCTGGTATGATGATAGTGGTATTGTTTTGCATGTTACGGGCAGTCTTTTCAGCACGGTGCTTCAAATAGAATGTGCCAAAGCCACGCATACTTACGCTCTTACCATCGAGCAACGCTGTCTTTATTTCGCCTGTGAAAGCCTCCAACACCTTCGACACAGTGTCGCGGTCGAAACCCTTCTTGCTTGCTATAGCCTTGATGATTTCTGATTTAGTCATTCCAGTTTAATGTATTTAGTTTAATATTATTTTTGCCAAAGCGACTGCAAAGATACGAAATCTTACTGATTTAGAACGCATTCACTCTGATTTTTCAACTAACTACACTGGAATTTTCTCTATTCTACGCACATGGCGTCCACCTTCAAACTCTGTATTGAAGAATTCGTCCATTATGTCGTGTGCCACCTTCGTATCGATATAGCGTCCGGGCATAACCAACACATTCGCATCGTTGTGCAAACGCGTCATGTGGGCTATTTCAGGAATCCACACCAATGCAGCTCTAATACGTTGGTGTTTGTTCAGAGTCATCGAGATACCTTCGCCACTGCCACAAATTGCAATACCCTTATCCACCTCACACTGCTCTATGCCACGGGCCAGCGCATGTGCAAAATCAGGATAGTCGCAACTGTCTGTCGAATACGTACCATAATCTTTATATTCAATTCCCTTGGCTTCAAGGTACTCCTTTACATACTGTTTCAGTTCAAAACCAGCATGATCACTTGCAAGTCCTACCATTTTCTTATTTGATTTTACTTGTTCAAGTACGCCAATACTTCCTTATGGATATTCTGAGGCGTAAATCCGAGTTTCTCGTCAAGCACCTTGTAAGGAGCGCTGAAACCGAAACTTTCCAAGCCATATACCTTACCATTTGAGCCTGCTATGCCTTCAAAGGTCACAGGCAAACCTGCCGTGAGGGCAAAGATCTTGCCACCCGTTGGCAACAGAGCCTCTTGATATTCCTTGCTCTGACGGCGGAACAAGCCTTCGCTCGGACAACTAACTACACGGGCACGAACACCATCAGCCTTAAGCAGAGCTGCAGTATCAACCAAAGTAGCCACTTCCGAACCTGATGCCACAAGTATTACATCGGGATTTGCTTCCTTCACTACGGCATAAGCGCCATGCAATATACCCTCGTGATAATCAGTACCAGCAGGCAAGTCGTTCACATTCTGACGGCTGAAAATCATGGCAGTCGGTGTATCCATGTTTTCCATGGCCATGCGCCAACACTCTGTTACAGCATGCACGTCACAGGGACGGAGTACACGTACACTGTCGCGTCCGCTGTGATTTTTCAACTTCTCCATCAAGCGAATTTGAGCCTCCTGCTCCACAGGTTCGTGAGTTGGGCCATCTTCACCTACACGGAAAGCATCGTGTGTCCAAACAAACTTAACAGGCACTTCCATCAGCGCAGCCATACGTATGGCGGGCTTCATGTAGTCTGAGAACACGAAGAATGTACCCATGGCAGTTATGATACCGCCATGCAGCATCATACCTATGCAAACACAAGCCATTGTCAGTTCCGACACACCAGCTTGCAAGAAACCACCAGCAAAGTTGGTACGGGTGATTTCTGTTGTATGCTTCAAGAAGCCGTCCGTCTTGTCCGAGTTACAAAGGTCAGCAGACGATACAATCATGTTGGGCACATACTCTGAAAGCAAACTCAAGCAAGCTGAAGAACCATTACGTGTGGGCGAATTGGGCTTTTGTTCCACAGTTTCCCAAGGTATATTGGGCAGTTTGCGAGCCATCCAGTCATTGAGTTGCGATGCCTTTTCAGCATTATTCTTCTCCCACTCATTCTCTTCAGCACGGCGGGCAGCTACAATCTTACGAAGTTCGGCCTTGCGCTCTTCGTACATCTGTTTCACCTCATCGCGAATAACGAAGGGATTTTCAGGGTCACCGCCCAAATTCTTAATAGTGTTCACATACGCACCATCGCCAAGCGGGGCACCATGTGTCTTGCAGTTATGTTCGTACGAAGTGCCATCAGCCTTACGGCAGCCCTTGCCCATCACACAATGACCGATAATCAAAGTAGGACGTGCAGTTTCTTCATTAGCAGCCTTCAGAGCCTCGCGGATTTGATCAGCATCATTGCCGTCAATTTCCAGCACATTCCAATTCCAAGCGCGATACTTCATGCCTGTATCCTCCGAAATCACAGCCGAAGTCTCGGTTGACAACTGAATTTCATTGGCATCAAAAAACATGATGAGGTTATTCAAACCAAGGTGACCCGCAAGACGTCCTGCGCCCTGCGATATTTCCTCTTGCACACCGCCATCTGATATATAGGCATAAATCTTTTCCTTGTCAAAGCCAGGGTTCCCAGTACGTGCATACAACGCCTTGGCAGCAATAGCAGCACCTACGGCAAAGGTATGACCCTGTCCCAACGGACCGCTCGTGTTTTCAATACCACGCTCTTGGCACACCTCCGGGTGTCCAGGAGTAACCGAGCCCCATTGGCGGAATTGCTTCAGCTCATCTATTGTATAGTTGCCAATCAATGCCAATTGTGAATATAGCATCGGCGACATGTGACCAGGGTCAAGGAAGAAACGGTCGCGGCAACGCCACTTGGCATCTTCGGGGTCGAAGTTAAGAAATTCGGAATAGAGCACGTTTATAAAATCTGCACCGCCCATGGCACCGCCCGGGTGGCCCGACTTTGCACGTTCTACCATACTCGCAGCCAATATACGTATATTATCGGCGGCAAGATTCATGAGTTCTTTTGAATGTTGCATTGACATTGCTATATTCTTTTTGTTTTTGTAGCAAAATAACTATTTGTGTGCAAAAGTACAAAAAATTCAGTAGGACTATCCCTTTTATACGAAAAAACTATATACTCACTACACATTACACCCTCCTAACAGAAAAAAGATTGCCGCTTTTACGCCCATTATCAAAGAAAAATGCTAATTTTGCCACCGCTTATGCCATAAGGCCATTCGGAGCAACACGCAACAGATGGGTCCTTATATAAATAGGCGTAATAACACTGAAATACAAACAGAAAACAGTAAAATGGATATTCAATTTCAAAAGATTGGCAAAGTTAGTGGCGAACTCACCATCAACATGGCCAAGGCTGACTACGAAGCCAACGTTAACAAGTCTCTCAAGGAATTAGGCAAAAAGGTACAAATGCCCGGCTTCCGTCCCGGTCACGTTCCCGCAAGTCTTGTTAAGAAAATGTACGGTACCCAAGTTAAGGCTGACGAAGTAAACAAACTTCTGCAGGACAGCCTTTTCGACTATATCAAGAGCAAGAAGATTGACATGCTTGGCGAACCCCTCGGCAGCGAAAAGCAAACACCGCAGGACATCGAAAAGCAGGATGACTTCATTTTCATCTTCGACATCGCCATCGCGCCCAAATTTAAGGCCGAGCTTAACAACGAAGACAACATCGACTACTACGACATCGAAGTTAGCGATGATATCATCAGCAAGCAACTCGGTGCACTCCAGCAGCAGGCTGGCCACCCCGAAGATGTAGACTCTTACGAGCCCAAAGACATTATGCGCGGCACTTTGGCCGAACTCGATGAGAACGGCCAGCCTAAAGAAGGTGGCTTGGTTATCGAAACAGCCTCTTTGATGCCCGAATATTTCAAGAACGACGACCAGAAGAAAATCTTCGATGGTGCCAAGAAAAACGATGTAATCACCTTCAACCCCACTACTGCCTACGAGGCTAACGAGGCTGAGTTGATGTCATTGTTCAAGGTTGAACGCGAAGACGTGGCCAACCACGCTGGCAACTTCAGCTTCCAGGTTAACGAAATCAGCCGTTTCGTGCCCGCCACACTCGATCAGGAGTTCTTTGACAAGGTTTTTGGCAAGGACGAAGTTAAGAGCGAGGACGACGCACGTAACAAAATCAAGGAGAGCATTCACGACCTCCAGGTTAACGACAGCGACTACAAGTTCATGCTCGACGTACGCGCCTACATGGAGCAGAAGGTTGGCGAATTGGAATTCCCCGACGAATTGCTCAAGAAAATCATGAAGGCCAACAACAAGGACAAGGACGAAAAGTTTGTTGAGGACAACTATGCCAAGAGCATCGTCGAACTCAAGTGGCACCTTATCAAGGAGCAGCTTGTCAAGGCCAACAAGATCAAGGTTAACGACAAGGACATCAAGGCTGCTGCAGTTCAGGCCGCACGCTTCCAGTTTGCCCAGTATGGCATGAACAACATTCCTGACGAATACCTCGAAAATTACGCTCAGGAAATGCTGAAGCACCAGGAGCAGGTTAACCAGTTGGTTGACCGCTGCGTTGATCAGAAACTTGCTGCCGCCCTCAAGGAGGTTGTTACACTCAACCACAAGAACATCTCATCTGAGGACTTTGCCAAGATGTTTGAAGAAAACAACAAGGCTGAAGAGGCACAAGCCTAATATTGTTCTTACAAACTAAGCACCGGGGCACACAGGGCTATCGAGGCTGCGCGCTATTCGCCATAAAGAGCTTTCCACCCCTCCCCGACACTTATTAAACTACATTCCAAATGTGCAAATATACGAATGCGCAAATGAGAGAGCTTTGCTACAAACGCTGTCCCATCAAAGCATGAGCATATTTGCACATTTGCCATAACAAGTAACACCATGAACATCAACGATTTCAAAAAATTTGCCACCGCCAATGCTGGCATCAACTCAATGGTGCTCGACGATGTGATAAAGAGCCAGAACCAATACCTCAACCCCTACATTCTTGAGGAGCGCCAGCTCAACGTCACCCAAATGGACGTATTTTCACGTCTGATGATGGATCGCATCATCTTCCTTGGCACACAAATTGACGATTACACTGCCAACACACTGCAAGCACAGCTGCTCTACCTCGACTCTACCGACCCCGGCAAGGACATCTCCATTTATGTCAACTCTCCCGGCGGCTCAGTTTATGCAGGCCTGGGCATCTACGACACCATGCAATTCATTCAAAGCGACGTGTGCACCATCTGCACTGGCATGGCAGCCTCAATGGCAGCAGTGTTGCTCGTAGCAGGCCAGGAAGGCAAACGCTCTGCCCTACCCCATAGCCGTGTCATGATTCACCAGCCAATGGGTGGCGCACAGGGTCAGGCTTCAGACATCGAAATCACCGCACGCGAAATTCAAAAACTCAAGAAAGAGCTTTACACCATCATCGCCGACCACTCACACACCGACTTCGACAAAGTGTGGGCTGACTCCGACCGCGACTATTGGATGACAGCACAGGAAGCCAAAGAGTACGGCATGATTGACAAAATATTCGAACCCAAGAAAGCTTAAAGCACACATACACTAAATATGGCTAACAAAAAAGAGCACAAATGCTCATTCTGCGGCCGCTCTGAGAGCGAAGTGCCCATGATGCTCAACGGCGTCGATGGCTACATCTGCTCAGACTGCGTGCAAAGTGCCTTCCACATGCTTGAGGAATATATGCCTGGTGCCACACAAAACGGCAAAAACGCCAAAACCACCCTGAAGGACATTGACCTCAATGAAGTGCCAAAGCCAAAGGACATCAAGGCATACCTCGACCAATACATCATAGGGCAAGACGACGCCAAACGCTTTATGAGCGTAGCCGTATACAACCACTACAAGCGCCTGGCCCAAGCCACAGACGGCAAAAAGGACGATGATGTCGAAATTGAAAAATCTAACATCATCATGGTTGGCTCAACCGGCACGGGCAAAACATTGCTTGCCCGCACCATAGCCCGCCTGCTCGATGTGCCATTCACCATTGTCGACGCCACCGTATTTACCGAGGCCGGCTATGTAGGCGAGGACGTTGAAAGCATTCTTTCGCGTTTGTTACAAGTGGCCGATTACGATGTGGCCAAGGCCGAACGCGGCATTGTGTTTATCGACGAGATAGACAAGATTGCCCGCAAAGCCGACAACCCATCAATCACACGCGATGTAAGCGGCGAGGGTGTGCAGCAAAGCCTGCTCAAACTGCTCGAGGGCACAATGGTCAACGTGCCGCCAAAGGGAGGCCGAAAGCACCCCGACCAGGACTATATCCACGTCGACACCCGCAACATCCTGTTTATTTGCGGAGGCGCATTTGACGGCATCGAAAAGCGCATTGCGCAACGTCTCAATGCCCACACCGTAGGATACAACTCGGTGCAGAATGCCAAAAAGATTGATCCCAAAAACCTGATGAAGTACATCGAGCCGCAGGATCTCAAATCATTTGGTTTAATTCCCGAAATTATCGGACGTCTGCCGGTTCTCACCTACCTCAATCCGCTCGACCGCGAGGCACTTGCCCGCATCTTGGTTGAACCTAAAAACTCAATCGTTAAACAATACATCAAGCTATTCGAAATGGACGGTGTCAAACTCACCTTCACACAGGACACGCTTGACTACATTGTTGACAAAGCTGTCGAATTCAAACTCGGTGCCCGCGGTCTGCGCTCTATTGTCGAGACCATCATGATGGACGCCATGTTCGAAGTGCCATCTACCGACAAGAAGTGTTTTGAAGTGACCAAAGAATATGCCGAAGCGCAAATGGAAAAGCGCGGCAATCTGGCATAACTACTACTGTGCACACACTGGCAGCATACACCATCATATTATTTTCTGCCAAGAGCTGACAGCATTCTCTTGCAATCAGTAAATAAAAAAACGCGAAACGGGGAGTAGAAAGACCTATCCATCTGATAGATTTCTACTCCCCGTTTCGCGTTCAACGCTACGCCGTTACACTACAAACCGATGCGCACAACATGTGCAACCACCTACTTTTGCGTGCAGGCTCTGTGCTGATTTAGTGCAGGCAGACACATAGTTTGTCTACACCGTCTAAAGCGCTGATACTCAATGCAGTGCAGACGAATGTTTCAAGTTCATTCATTGGTGAAGTACCTTACCTGCATCTACACGATTCAACAATTCTGGTTCACCCTTGCCATCGTAGTACAAATCAAGCGTATCGTTATGCCCCACACGGCTCACCACGAACCGCTTGCCGTCGGCATAACAATGTTTGACTTCATAAGCCTCAGTATGTCCCTCAAGCACCACCAGATGCTTGCCTACAAAACAAATGCCATTGCCACCCACTATCTCTCCACGCCTGTATGGAGTGATGCCAGGCAAGCGATAGTCAAACGGCAAATACAAGTCACCCGCTCGCTGAAATTTCACGCACCCTATTTCTACCAATTCAGGCTTTGTGTCAAAACATATCCGGCTTTCAAGGTCTACATAGTATTCTGTGCCGTGCTCTTTCACATGCAAATAGGCATCATCAAGCAATTCGGCATAGTCAAACTTAGGATCAACGTGTGCGTCAAACCTCTCAAAGTATTGTGTTCGCAGCAAATACTTGCCCTCCCAATTTTTCACCACACGTACGCCATAAGCCTGCTGCCCCACCGCCGTGTACGAGCCAGCCGGTCGCCACCGGGCGGTTCTTTCATCACGCACCAATGTGTTGTAACCCGTTGCACCATTACGCACTATGCGCACGTCCAATGGTTCGCGATAGTCTGCCAATCTATAGCCAGCACTCACATCAGCCATTACGGGGTAGGCAAACATACACGTTTCTCTAAAAAGCCTTGCTTTCTGTTCAAATTCCTCTTTGCGCCTTGTCCACTGGTTCTTCTCAAGTTTCCATTCGGCCAACTCCACTGGCATCAAATTCGTGCTATAATCCTTTTTGTAATAATAACGTCCATCGTGTGCCTCAAACAGGGCATAACCGTCCATTCTGTCAACCAAACGGTAGAGCTGCGGCACAGCCAATGGCGGAATATAATATTGACGGAAGCGCAACCCGTCCTCCACGCCACGCTGCAACGCATCATGTGTAACAAAGTCGGTCTCTGTCAGCCACCGCGTCTGCACTCTGGGGTAGAGTCGCACGCCATCAGCCGTAGCAAATTCGAGCCATTCACATCGCACAACCTTGGGCTGCCGCACAAAACGCACACCATTTTTTAAGTCAATCCAAGGACGTTCCCGGTCTGAATTGCGTCGGCTATGCAAACAGGCAAGGCCATGTGCGCTCAACTCTATTTTGCTATACGTGCACGGCAACACCTCATTGCCTTGCGCATCAACTATGCCCTGTCGACCGTCCATACCACGCACCAGTTTGTAACCATAGTCCAAATTCAAGTCGTATCGGTGCCCGTCGTGTGTCATCACCACAACCATTTCGGTTCGTTTCGCATCTGTAGGCATAACGTCTGCCGTTTTAGACCGACTGGTCAAAATTCCCATGTCGAGTACGCTCCTTGCTTGCCTTACATCTGCCTTTCCCGCCACACGCCCATCGAACATGGCCTGCCAGTCACGATCGTCCGAAGGAAGACCAAACAAGCGGTAAAGCCCCACATTATCCAATATCAAACAATACTTTTTGCCCTCATACACACGCATGCCGCGCCCCACCTGCTGCAAATACTTTGCCAACGAAAGTGTTGGGCGCGCCAACTGTATGAACTCCACATCAGGGCAGTCAAACCCCTCGCCAAACAGGTCAACATTCACAAGCACATCTATTTCTCCCTGCTTAAAGCGTTCAACCGCCCGGTTGCGTTCATCAGCAGGTGTTCGTGCACTGATGGCCAGCGCTTTTATGCCATGAGCACAATAGTAATCGGCCACATGATTGGCATGATCTATGTCTATGGCATAAACAATGCCCTTCTTGCCATGCGCATACTGCTGCACAGTATGGCAAAGCCGCTCTATACTGGGACGCACATCAAGCTTTTCGCGCATTTCCCTCAACGAGAAATCGCCGTCTGCGGCACGTTTTTTCAATCCGCACACCACCTTTTGCTCCTCGCTATCGGGCCTTACCGACATGTAGTCGTATAGCGACAAACGGCCGTTAGCTATAAACTTATTATACGACCACGATTGCAGCAACACCTCAAACAAGTGTCCAAATCCCCGACAGTTGAGCCGGCACGGGGTGGCGGTCAGTCCGAGTTTCTTTGCTTCGGGATAGGCATTCATCACTTCTGCATAGGTTTTCGCCACTGCATGATGCGCCTCGTCAATTACTATCAACGAAGGCCTTTCTTTCATTTCTTGATAGTGTCTCGACAGCCATTGTATTGACATTACCTTTATGCGGGAATTTTCCGATAAGAGGGAATAGGTGGTATCAGGAGTAGAGGAGGGGCTGCTTAGCATGGTATCGAGCGTTCCCATTATCTGCTCTACCAACTCACGGCGATGTACTACAATCCACACCCATCGATTCTTCACGCTTTGTTCTTCACTCCTCACTATTTCTGAAAGAAGAACAGTTTTTCCCGTACCTGTCGGCATCTGTACCATTACAGATTGATACGAACGAAATGCCGTATCAATCCGTTCCTTCATTTCAGCCTGGTAGTCGTAAAGTCGTATTTCTTTCATATCAACTTCGTCTAGGCAACCACATCGAGGGTATTTCTTTACGAGTCTTTGAGGTGGCCTTTTCAGGCCGTACCCGTCCAAATCCGAAACTTGAATAGTAGTTAAACACGAACGCTACTACTGCCAATAATAGCTGCATATTTTCCCGCGGGACGCGTCGCCCCCATTAGAGGTAGCGTTCGGTGCTTTTGGCCTTTATTGACATCATCGGCTGCGGCTCAGCAATTCAAGCAAGCTTGATTGCATTCGCCTTGCACGATGATTCAGCCCGTTCAAGCTAAATCCGGAACTTCAGTTAGATATTTATATCCTTCATCACCTTCTCCACCTCTTCCAATGGCACATTCAGCATGTGCGACACATAGAGTGGAGTAATGACATCCATGCTTCCTGACTGGCGTTCCATGCCAATCAGATACTCTATGTTCTTTTTCAAATCTCCAAGACTGTTTGAGAATGTGGTTGAGACCTGTTCTTTGTTTTCCGCTTCCTTTGCTTTGAAAGCATCAAACGTCTCACTTCCATCTTCTCCATATTTTCCATCCTTTGATTCGTATATAACCGATGGTTCCAGTACTTCTACAGTATGCCATGCACCTTGTGGCACCACACAACCATAATTACCAACAGCGGGGTCAAGATGAATACGCTCTATCTCGTTTCCGTTTTCATCATATATAACCTCCACAATCTTACCGCACAAGAGAAAAACATTCTCAGTACTTTGTGGATGCCTGTGGATAGGTACTACGGTTCCTGGCAACAGGGCATTCAGCAAACGTTGCGAATTATCATTGGCAGATGTTCGCAAGTCTGAATCCTGACGTAAGCGAGGATTAACAACAGCTTGCTCAAAGAGCTTACCTAAAAAGTCTTTATTTATTTCCATACTTGTTGTAAACGAACAAAACATGAACCCCATAAATTATACGAAAGGCTGTTCATATAACCTATGAAATTCATGTCTTGAGATTTGTAAATGTTATTTCTTTAGTGAATTAAGATATTCCTCATGTAAGTGATAGTATTTCTTCATGAATAATACGTAGGCGACAGCCAGTACCGCTAATGCTCCAATCAAATACATCCAATGGCAAAGTGCAGTATTAGGACATAGATAAACAAATCCCAATGATACAGCCAACTGCATAATCATATATAGTAGCGTAACTTTTACATGTCCTATCTTCAGTTCGTTTGCCATAATCTGGTAAGCATGCTTTCTATGTGCCTCTCCTAAATTCTCATGCAACATGATACGATGTATGATTGTCAAACAACCATCCACACCATATACTAATAAGAATATCAGCCATGTTATATCTTCAGTCTTGATAATAACATTACCTAACAGGAACAACATAATGAACGCAATACCTATCGAACCCACATCGCCAGCAAAGCACTTAGCCTTACCCTTCGGTCGGAAATTAAATATACAAAACACTATTGCTGCAATAATTGTTGTAACGATCAGCGATTGCGCCACATACTCATTGTCAGTATTTAAAGCTACTAATGGAAGTAAAACAGCTAATGAATATCCAGCCGTTATTCCATTTATTCCGTCCATAAAGTTAATCACATTCGTAGCCCCCACATAAACAATCAGAGCTACCAACATAATCCACCACATCGACCAATGCAGAATGTCTAATTGATAGAAAGCCATAGCAGCTGCAGCAAATTGAGTCACCAACCTCACCGAGTCAGGTAAAGACCGAATATCATCCACAAAGCTAACCCCAGCCACAAGCGTCAGTCCAGCTAAGAACCAAGGATATTCAAAACCGAAGAATGCGCTCCATACCCATGCCCCAATCAGAAAGATAATGCCACCGCCTCTTAATACTATCGTTGAGTGCGATGACCTTTGGTTGGGTTTGTCAATTATGTTATACTTATCCGCAATGCGGAAATATACGAGTTCTGCCAATAAGAGCAGAATGAAAATAATGTAATAAGACATACCTAATTTCTATTGATGTTTAATGTGAGTTCTCCAGTTATAGGTTTGAGATGTGCTGGCTCAACTATCTTCCAAGATATTGTCAGCTTTGACGTAATACGTGAGTCAATATAAAAAACAGGTATGGTATCACTATTTGTCATATATTGATTAAGGTTGTCCATTGTCAACATAATAGGAGACTTTACATGTAGTTCTTCATCCAATTTCTTATATTTATATTCTGTCGTTCCAAAATTAAGGCAAGGAAAAGAATGACCTTTTGCTAACACAGGCTTATTCATAACACAATCAATATACTCAACAAATGAATTATTATCAAATACCACAGAGTCATTGCTAAAATTAATCTCTATGTTACATTTTCCCGTTGGGATCGTGCCTTCGTTTTTAACAATTAGTTTTAATGGAACTAAGATATTATTCTCAAATTTTTCAGTTATCAAATGTTTTATTTGTTGTTCCTTTTATTTTAGATACAAATCACGTTGACTATTATAGATTCCAATATTTTCTGGTGATTGTGTAAACATAACCCACGGATTGTCATAAGGATTTTGGACTTGTGATTCTAGCAATAATTGCGTTTGCTTAATTAATTGTTTTTTTACCTCTTCTTCTATATCAAAAGATGTACTTATTGCCACCGACATAATATCTGTGCCATTATCAAATGTTATAATTGGTTTCGACTTCCGACTGACGATTGGAGAGATATATCGTATCCAAATAGATTGTTTTACAAAGAACCAAATAACACCAACAATACTTGATATGGCCAAGAATGCTGTTAGAAAATTTATCACAATATCCATTTGTTACTCCTTTCCTTTATTAGCATTATTCCACATACGATTAAATTCTCTTGTATATGTAGACGCAAGTTCAAGAGTATTTTTATTCACATTTATATCCTCGTCATTCTTTGTTTCCGCACTATTAGTCCAATTATAAGAACCATCTAAAACCGTTTGGTTATCTATTATACAGAATTTGCGATGCATTATTCCATGTCTTTCTCCTCGAATTTCGAGATGGTCGATTCCAGTCAAATCCACACCTTTTGATTTGTTAATGCCATCTTTATACCGAATGACACGTACAACGCAACCTTCCCCTTGTTTTTCCAATAACTTATCACGTAGCGTTTCGTTTGTAAACCATGCAATACATAAATCTATTGAAGCCTTTGCGGTTTCTAATGCCTGCAATATTTTACTTTCGATTGCTTTGAAATGCACTTTTGAATCTACCACTATTGCCTCTTCATATACTCCAGAGAAATATTCGTCTAATAAAGCCTTAACTGATTTTTCTAATGTTTTCCCATCAATCATAGGTTTAGGATAAACTGTAAGAGTATCCCCTTTATGGGCTTTACTCTCAGATTTTGTTACATTTACTTTCTTAACCTCTATACATGTATCTAAAAGTGTTTTATATTTACTTATGCCATGATTATCAAGGAAAAACACTTTTACATATTCTGTGTTATCCGGAGATTTTCTTATTTCTGTTGAATACCTTTGTTCCATATTTTAAAATTAATCCTTTATCGTCCCCCACCTCCTCAAATAGCTTCACAGCAATGTTAGGAACATGGGGAGGAGCCATTCCTTGTATACAAGGGGATACTTCCAACGGTTGTGCCACCAACTGTGGAACTTGAATGTGAGAATGAGACCATTCCATATCAGTCCAGTTCCAGCTTATCCTCCCTCAGGTACGCCCAAACCGAGTGTGACAATTCTTTTATCATTGAGTCGCCACAGAAGTGTTTGAACTTCCAACTTGAGCGCAGCACACCTATAGCCTTTTCAATGCGCTGCTTCATTAAGTTCTTCGACAATGTCACTTCCTTGAATGTATCATCAAGCACACGCTTGTCTATCGGGCACAAGTCTTGATAGTTGCATATTCCAAGTACATAATCAGCCAAATTGTTCAAGCAATCAACAAAGTTCTTCAAGCCAAAGCGAATACATTGCTTTTCAAACTCGTTCCGATCAAGTGTGTCTTTGAAAGCCTGTCGCATCATAGCCCAATCACATACATGCTTTATACTCATTTTGGAATAAAGAAAATGACCATTGGCATGCTCTATCATAAACAAAGCCTGAAACATTTCTGGTGGCAAGGCTAGCCAGGTATCATCAATATACAGCGGAGTGTAATCTTTCAGCAAACCTACCAAATAGCTCTCCAAGTCTCTGGTACGCTTACTACGCTTCACCGAACAGCAGAAACGATGATTTTCTACAGCCAAACCTTTATACGAAAAGACAGAATGTTTGTAATAGTCAGCATCCACCTTGCTTCCAACAGAAGCAACCAATGAATTACCAAATTCGTATGCATTACAACCATCCGACTTCGAAATCATGAAGCAATCCAAATCACATGAAAAACGATGCGAAGGAACAGGATAAAGTAGGGATATTGAAAGTCCCTTCAATACGTATGTACAGATACCATTGCTGTCATACAATTCAGAAAGATCCTTGGCAGCACAATAATTTGCAGCATATCGCTTCTCTTGCACCATCAGACTTCCTATCCATTGCATCTTCACTGCTTTAGTTTGAACATCCTGCCTCACCACACCATTGTATGCTGTAGACAATTTCTGTAGACCATCCAAAGCTATAGCCGGTACCTCCTGCTGTTGCGACAACTTAAACAAAGCCTTCAAGTCAAGCTCTTTCCCTACCAACTTAGGCATCTTCCCCAATGCAGCCTGCAACAGGATTATCAATTGAGAATAATCAGAACAAAGCATTTCTGTCTTTTTATGTACAAAGAAGTTCAAACAACCTTCTTCAGTTTTTTTAATATGTTGCTTGGTAAGAATACAAACAATCCGGTAAACCAAGCCTTTACCACATTCATTTTCAACACCGTCTGATACATCTTTACCACAGCCTTCAGCATCACCCACTTGTTGCTTGTTTCAGAACCAGAGATATGACGATATTTCCACAACGCCTTAGGATAGGTATAGATATAATCCACATTTTTCAGAATGTTCATCCATAACCCCCAGTCCTCAGCTCTGCGGAGAGGAGGCATATATTTTTTGCCCACTCGTTTGGTGTCAAACAACACGCCTGGAGTACCGACATTGCATCCAGAAATCATTGACTTGTATGACTGTCGCGGTGCTTGCTTCATTGTATAATAAGGCTCCAGTTTCTCATTGGCATCCTCATACCACGTGCAAATAAGTTCATACCCATTGTCTTGCATAAACTTCAACTGCTCCTCCAATTTAGTTGGATACCACCAATCGTCACTATCGCAAAAACCAATATATCTGCCTTGCGCAGCCTTGATACCAATATTACGAGCCACCCCAGCCCCACCATTCTTCTCTGCACGAATAATCTTTATACGGTTATCCATAGCTTTAACCTGTCCTAATACTTCAACAGTTTCTGGTGCAGGACTACAGTCGTCAACGATTATCAACTCCCAATCCTTATAAGTTTGGGCAATAATAGCCTCAATAGTTTCACGAATATATGCTGCCGCGTTGTAGTACGGCATGACAATACTTATTTGCATTAGTATGTACTCTTTTTATAATTAGTAATTGCCTTTATACTGCCCAATATACGAGTGGTAAAAAAATAAAAATTATAATTTCTCCAATTGGATAAATAAACTTTCATATACACAATTATGAGCTTTAATGAATTTACAAATACATTTATAAAAGAACGATAGATTGTAGCAGTACTATTAATTCGTACTCGTCTATAATAAATTGCGTCTTTAGATGTAAATGCAACTTGGTTTATTCTATTAGATATCAAAAACATAAACAGGCTGTCCTCGCCATTCTTAAAACGCACATCAAACCGGCGGTGCTGTATGATGCTCATCGCGATGAGCTTCATACAGGGGCCAGAAAAGAATTTTCGAACCTTAGATGAAAGGTGCTTACACCCATTCCTTACGCAATAATCATAAGCATTCGTTATTCGGTACGGCAACTGCTCATCTAATTTTCCATCATCAAACGCATAAGGATAACAAAGTGACACCGTGTCAGGCGAAGCCAAATCATACAAATCTTGCAAATAACATGGCGAAATGATGTCATCATCATCAACAAATGCCACATAATTGCCTTTAGCTATATCGAGAGCCACATTACGTGCGTTTGACACACCGCCCACATCCGTCTGTATATATTGCACATTCAAGTCATCATGTGCTTGTATCCAAGCTTTTATTTGGCTGTCATAAGGCTCTTTACACCCATTCAGCACAATAATCACTTCAAATTCAGCCTTGCTGAATGTTTGGGCATAAACCGAGTCCAAACACTCCCACAAATAGGATTGCGGACGGAAAGTGGGGATAATCAGGGATATTTTCATCTTATCAAAGTGTGCAATTTCAATCCTAAGGGAACACTTATATTAAACAAGAAGCCTTCTATTTGATACTTTATGTTATTTGTTTGCATCATACACCTAAATAACTTTTTATTGGCACACAACATTTTGCGAATTTGCTTTTGATCTTCTTTGTTGTAATGACGATACCAAAATAGCAACGAGTTCATGTTCATACCAATAAATCTGTAAAAAGCCTTTACACATGCTTTTTCTTTTACTCGCAACGAGGCAAAATCCAACAAATGCTCATTCACAGTCAGCACATCCTTTATACGTTTTAGGGTATAAGTAGACGTTATGCTGCCACCCTTACGCTGCAAATAGTTATAGCAAACATAATTGACAGACATAATACTTGCAGCCAAGTAACAAGCCCTTGGTTTGAACTCTGAATCCTCGTGTAAAATTCCTGGATAGAAGTACAGATTATTATCTCTTAAAAATGCAGTTCTGTATATTGAGAATTGCACTGGGGCTGGCAGTCCTCCCCTCTTGGTTATAGTCCTGCCATCAGTGGGCTTATCTATTATCCAAAAAGGTACTTCTTCCTTTCTGCCATCCTCATACGTCAACCTGTATTGCAATTGAAGCACATCCAGCCTTTCATATTTACACAGATCTGACAATATCTTGTCCAAGCAGAATGGCTCTATCCAATCATCTGAATCAACAAACCATACGTATTCACCTCGAGCAGCTTTTAAGCCTGCGTTGCGAGCAGCACTTAATCCTTTATTCTGCTGGTTTAATAAGGTGCACTGCAACGATTTCCCTTGCACAAAGGCTTCAGCTATATCTATGCTATTATCCTTTGAACCATCATTAACTATTATAATCTCAACAAGCTCCTTTATATTACCCTGCTGCTCTAAAGAATTCAGGCAATGTGACAAATACTTTTCCACATTGTAAACAGGTATTACTACTGATATAATAATATTATCCAAAACTTTTCTTTTTACTAATACGTACAAACAAATACAAATAAATAAGCATTAACCAAGTGTTCTTTGAAAACGCATAGCCTGTAGAAAAGCATAATGACATAAAGCCACCATAAAAGAATACTAACAGAAATGCATTATTAGAACATTTACGCTGTAATGAATTAAGTAAAAAAGCATAGATGACTGGACCTATTGCCACACCCAACAAACCAAAATCTCTCATATAGTAGAAAAATGCCGTTACACCTGCATTCGTTTCCTTTCCTAAAGCTGGCACATAAACAAAGTTCTGCACAATGTCATTATTCTGCACATCATAGAAAATTATTCCTGCCAACTTGAAAGGATACTGCAACAACTGTACAAAAAATTCGAACATGCTACAGCCATACATATGATGTGAGAATAAATCAGTCCTTGTGTAATAGTATTCAAACAATGGGGGAGCTATATTATAGCCATCAATCAGATTTTGCAAGAAACTGCCTTGTTTACCTCTACCTTCATTCGCAAAATTTATCAATAATAAGAAGGCTATAATAAACAATAGAAGCTGCTTCTTACTTGGCTTATAAAAATAATCCCTCAAATTCTTATTGAAAGAAGCTACATACGAAAATGCTGATACAAATACGAATGACATAAGTTGCGCTCGTCCGCCTCCAGAAAGTAAAAAATATTCTATACTTATAAGAATAGCCAAACACACATTTATAAATGCCGAATGTTTTGAAACGTTTTTATACAAGTTAACACTTGCATATGAGGTAAAAACTAATAGCATGGACATCGGACCGACAATACTTTGTATATAAGCATTATATAAATAGCTGCCTGCATTTCGTACTTCATGCCAATAATCATAGTTAAGTCTCCAAAGTTCTACGCCTGATTGTATCAGCTTGTAATTTGCGTAAGCCGTTGGCAATAAGGAGACTATAACAATAAGTTCTAATATGCGCCTTTTGCGCAAATCGATTTGAATACTGTTGCAACATTCTCCAATTCGGAACGGCGGGGTTAATAAGTAGGTTAAATTAAAGAATAAAGCTCCTACAAAAAATATCACGTAGACATCGTAACTTATTGGCCTTATATAAGAATTGAGGAACAATGACATGGAAGGGAATAAGATCCAAACCAAGTTATATGTCGTATAGGTATTCACCAATGTCCCCATTTTCCTTTCCGAAACAAAAAGGAGACATATAAATACTATGATATTTATAGAAAGTAATATATAGACCCCTATCATACCCATCTTTTAATTTTCACAAGGAATTCAGTCAATCTGCGGCCTAATATTTTCTGAATTTTCTTTTTCACCCTCATACCCTTCGGCACCCAACTCCCGTCAAAGTGGTGAATGCACAATGTATTGGGAGTTATATTCACCACCTTGGTCTCGTAGTCCTTGGGGCAAAGCCAGTCTTGCGGGAGCAGGGTGAAGCCGTTGACGGTCTGCAACTGATTGTTAGGCACAAAACCATATTTAAGCAAAGTGTTGGTGATGCGCGTCACATTGGTGGTCAAGTCCATTGAACCGTCGGACTTCACAAAGTGCAAGTCATCGTATTCAGAAAGTAGCTCCTTGAATATTGGCAAGCCCTCCCGACAAGCCATCAAGCCTGTCGGGATTCGCGTCGCTGACTCAAATCCCGACACCGCATCATATTGGAGCAGCACGTCAAGCGGCTTAAGCACTTCAACATCGGTGTCCATATATATGCCGCCTTCGTGATATAAAGCATACAGACGCACTACATCTGTCACAAAGGCAAATTTGCGATTGTCGTATGCCTCACGCACATAGGGGTATTGGTCGAGGTCAAAATTGTCCTCGTTCCACTCTTTTATCTCATACTCCGGCAGGTATTTCTTCCACGAAGCAATGCACTTGCGTGCCATTTCGGGCATCTTGCCGCGCCCGAACCAACAGTAATGTATCCTTTTGGGAATCATGATGTCTTGATTATTTTATTGTTTATATAGTTTGTTGCCATCACCAACGCAGTTGTCGACAGAATTGTCGACACAACTACAAGGCTTACGGCTAAATAGGTTGAAGATACATGTGGTATCAGAGCTAAAGGACCAAGTATAAAGATGTGATGCGTGATGTATATGTAAAAGCTGTATTTGTCGAAAGGAGCTATTGCAGGCATAAGACGAGCAACGGGCAAGCAAGAAAAGGCCTTGATGCCCAACAAACAGAACACTACCCCCGCCACACCATGCCAAGCCTTATTCAGAACATTGTCATACTGGAGTATCACCTCCCAATTCAAGTAACAAGTCAATAACACGAAAAGCACAGAGAAAAAACATAATGCGTATTTTCTGAACCTTCCTAATCTCGCATAACAATACCCTGCGGAATAAAGTGAAATCCATGTAAAACAAGCAATGTCCTTTTTTAGCATCATATAAATTAACGCATTAGCTACAAGCAATATGAGCAACAAATATGGAGCAAACTTCTTAAAACGCTGCAGCAATGGCGTTGTGGCATAGCACACCGCTATAGCCGTCATAAACCACAAATGAGAGAGGCCGTTATACCCCCCCTAAAAGCTTGAATATCAAGAATATACGACACGTAATTCAAAAGTTTCACAGGCTCATTGCAAGCGAATTTCATGACTGTCAGCATTACAACAGAGAACAATGCTACGGGTATATACAGTTTGCGTATTCTCGCACCGAACCATTTGCGCCAATCTGCTATGAACTTGTGTCCATATAAATAGCCACTGAGTACAAAAAACACTTGCACACCTGCATTGAATAGCCATGCCCAATTATTGCCATAGGCTTGCAACAGATGACACAGCACTATCATCAGCATCGCGCATGAACGTACAACGCTGATGGCATTACGCTCCGATACCGTAATGTCAATACTTTTATTCTTCATTACCTTTTCACCGTCTTTTGTAGATTGAACCCGTATCTTTTATCTTTCTAGCAGGGCTACCTACAATTGTTATGTTGTCCTCTGCAAACGATTTCGTCACTATTGCTCCTGCCCCAATAGCTACCTCATTACCTATAACAATGCCACCAAATAATTTTGCGCCAGGACCAATCCAACAATTATCACCTAACGTTGGACATCCACCATCAAAGGAGGTTCCTATATTTACACCTTGATGAATGTCACAAAACTTACCTATTCTACAATTGGGGTTTACTATCAATAGACCAAAATGATTGATGCGTAATCCATAGTCAAAAACATTACATGGTACATCAAAACCTAATTTCAGTCCTAATTTATAATACCTATACTTCCAATAATAAGCACATAACTTAGAAATTACCCCCCCCGTTTTGCTATTAGTATAATACTCTACATAGCGTAGGGCACGCTCGAACTTCCATATATCATCACCCAACAGACGCGGGCGCTTACGGCATGCAGGAATACTAAGAGCTTCTTTATCTTTCTGTAAATAAAGGTGCAAATCTTCTCTACTCTGAATCATAGTACTCACCTTAAGCTATCCACAATTCTGCCACATGCCCTGCCATCGCCATAGGGATTAACCGCATGACTCATTTTGGCATACGCATCAGTGTCTGTCAGAAGTTCCGACACATTGTTATATATCTTGTTATAATTCGTGCCAACAAGCTTTACGGTGCCCGCTTCCAAAGCCTCGGGGCGCTCGGTCGTGTCGCGCATCACAAGCACAGGCTTGCCAAGGCCGGGAGCCTCCTCCTGTATGCCGCCGCTGTCGGTAAGCACAATGCTGGCCTTTTCCATCAGATAGACAAACGACAAGTATTCAAGCGGCTCAATGAAGAACATGTTGCCAAGACCTGTCAAATCGGTGCCGAACACCTCGTGTATGGGCTTTCGCACATTGGGGTTGAGGTGCATGGGATAAACAAAATCCACATCGGGGAATTGCATGGTCAAATCCTTGATGGCACGACACATCGAGATAAAGCCATCGCCAAAATTTTCACGGCGATGGCCCGTAATCAGCACAAGCCGTTTACCGCCAACCAAACGTGAGGTGTCATAACCTGCCGAAACAAGTTCTGCTGCCAACAACTGGTTCAAACTGGCATCGTTTTTAATTTTATCCACCACTATGTGCAACGCATCAATCACAGTGTTGCCTGTAACTGAAATCATTTTATCCTTTACGCCCTCAGCCAGCAAATTCTCGCGGCTCAGCTGCGTCGGGGCAAAGTGATATGTGGCTATGCGGCCAGTTATCTGGCGGTTCATCTCCTCGGGCCAGGGGCTGTAAATGTTGTGCGTACGCAGTCCGGCCTCAACATGGCCCACTGGTATTTGCTGGTAAAATGCCGCCAAGGCAGCGGCTGTTGACGTCGTGGTGTCGCCATGCACCAGCACCACATCAGGCCGCACCTCTTTCAGCACATCGCGCATACCGGTCAGCACACGCGCCGTCACATCATACAGGTCCTGGCCTTGTTTCATGATATTGAGGTCATAGTCAGGTTTTATCTCAAATATTTTGAGCACCTGGTCAAGCATCTCGCGGTGCTGGCCTGTCACACACACAATGGTCTTAAAATCTTCGGGATTGTGTTGAAAAGCTTTCACTAGTGGAGCCATTTTGATGGCCTCCGGACGTGTTCCAAACACTAAAAGGATTGTTTTCATCTATATATCAAAGGTTAATGTTTAACGCGTTGACGGAATTAGTAAACAAGTTGACAATGAATTCAGCCAACGCGGTGTTTAATTCGTTTGTACAAATACTTAAGCAGAGGGTAAACTACAGGTATGCGGCGAATGGCATTTATGGCGTTCACCCTCATTTGTTTCAGCCTATACCCCCATTTATACCCCCTCAGCAGCGGGGCGAACACGGCCTCGCCCAGGCGCGCGTAACCACTAACAAAGGCGGTACGCTCGGGCGGACAGGTTGAG